>BNJV01000600.1_pt1 | contig 56245 bp, 66 predicted proteins | sample 8540591 | NCBI WGS metagenome assembly BNJV01 (sample SAMD00202457, study PRJDB9452) | human saliva metagenome | host: Homo sapiens | reverse complement strand
TTACGTCTCAATTCCTTTCAAGCTTCAAACTACCGCTAGAAAATAAATTTCCCAGCGGCAGTAATTCACATTGAATGCACTCGCTATTGTTCCTACTATAGAATCCATGGAGCTTTGCGTGTCCTGTTTTGTCCGTTTTGCTGAAAAGTTAATGGGGTGCTTCTTGGGTGAGGTGCCCTCAAGATAAGAAGCTGATGGGAAGTGTGTTCTCAGGTTGAAAGGAAAACAAAAAGCAAAATGTAACTTATATGTTACATTTTGCTTTTTCTATTATTAGTCTTCTAAGTTTACGTTGTGGTACACTTTTTGAACGTCTTCGTTGTCTTCTAGAGCGTTAATCATGCGTTCAAATAAACGTAAGTCGTCGCCTTCAAGTGTCACTTCTGATTGAGGAATCATTTCGATTTCGCTCACTGTGAATTCAGTGATTCCTAAATCTTCTAATGCTTTACGAACAGTGTGGAAGTCGTTTGGTTCAGCGTAAACAATCGCTTGGTCGTCTTCTTGAACAACGTCACGAACGTCCACTTCTGCTTCCATTAATTGTTCTAATAATTCGTCAGCATCTTTGTTTGCGATACCGAAGATTGCTGTGTGGTCAAATAAGTAAGTTACAGAACCTGGCGCACCCATGTTACCACCGTTTTTGCTGTAAGCGGCACGTACGTCAGCTGCTGTACGGTTTACGTTATTTGTTAAGGCATCTACGATAATCATAGAGCCGTTTGGTCCGAAACCTTCGTAACGGAGTTCTTGGTAATCACCATCGCCACCACCTTTTGCTTTTTCAATCGCACGTTCGATGATATGACGTGGTACATTATAAGTTTTAGCACGGTCAATAACGAATTTTAATTTTTGGTTTGAATGAGGATCTGGTTCCCCTTGTTTTGCAGCTACATAGATTTCAATCCCGAATTTAGCGTAGATTTTACTATTGTTAGCATCTAATTTTGTTTTCTTTTCGACAATATTTGCCCATTTACGTCCCATTGTTTCACTCACTTTCTGATTTTCATCTGGACTTAACTCTTCCATTATACACAATCAAGACGCGGTTTGTTAAGTGTTTTCTACTAAAAAAGGGCTTATGAGCAAAGTTTGCAGGAATTCTTGAGCTATAAGGTATGATAGGAGTGAGGTGAGAAAATGGACGAAGTAAATCATATATATATCCATGCAAACATGTGGGGTGTGTCATGCGATTAAACCGCGAGTAAAGGAACTTGCCAAAGAGTATAAGGTTCCAGTAGAAGAAATCGATGCTACTCTTCATCCAGAAGTGGCCAGCCGCTATGAAGTGTTAACCGTACCGGCCGTTCTCTTGATGGTTGGGGACAAAGAATTCGCGCGTCAAGCACGCTTTATCGACCTTTTGGAACTCGAAAAGCGCATCGTTCAGGCAAAGGCGTATGTGGAAAGTTAAAAATACAATGTTTTAATCGAAAAAAACGTGGAGAAAGTACGAAATCTCCACGTGTCGTATTGTTCCCTATTTCAGACGGGAGTATACCGTTATCTTATAATTTTAGACATTGATGGGAGAACGAATCAATGAAACAGTATCTGCTCAGGCATAAAAGTAGCATCTCTTGTTGTGAGTGTTATTATACTCTTTTAGAAAATGCAGCCTCTATTATTAGTATGTCCGTTGAATGCGCCAGCGTCATCGCTTATAAAGTGAGGATCTCACGTTTTAACTTGGAAGTTAGTAGGAATAGCTTTCAGTGGAGTTTAGTTTAGCATCGTTATACGGATATAATGTGCAACTGAGATAAACTTATCCAATTAGCATTGAAATCCGGAGGAGAATTGCAGATAGAATCGGACATGCGAGATTATTCAACAGCGACGAGAAAAAGATGTTTCTGCGTATGTTTTCACTTGGTTTACAAGTGATCGAGGAGCACTAGAAGACCAATGGATTTGCCGTGTTATTCAATAGCATCGGAGTGGAATGATGCTGAGTCTTTGCATTGATTTCTCTCTCATTATTCCATTGGGGATTAGCAGTCGTGACTGTTTTGGTAGCAGTGATGCTTATTCTCACGCCAAAGTGGTTTCAAAACACAAACCAAGGAAGCTACTACAAATCTATCGGCTGCCAATGAAGCACTTTACCTACAACCGTTCAAAACTATTTAAAGGATTCAAAGTGTTTTATACCTCGAATGCAGTGAACAATTTGTGAAGCGAATTAAAGTTGCTTCAGATGCATTATCAGAAGTTAAAAGTCAGTTATCGAAAGAAATTTTCTTTGTCAATTATGCATTTCATTACTGAATTTCGTTGGAAAAATCTCAGTAGATGTCGTAGCCGGAATCATGGTGTTTGCTGGGATGATTTCAGTGGGGGCATTTACTGCAGCAGGTTCTCTTACATTTAATTGCTTTGCATCGTTAGAACAAGTCGTTCAACAATTAGTTCAATTAAAATCGATACATGTTTATTTTGATAAATTTAATAGCTTAGAAGAAGATTCAAATTTACAACAAGACAACAGCTCTCTGCAACAGTCTTTATCATTACGAGATGTAACGGTCAGCGTAAATGGGCATGTCATTGTCCATCCTGTGACGTTCACTATCGAAAAAGGAAAGAAATATGCGTTGTTAGGAGATAGTGGTACTGGGAAATCAACGTTATTGAATTTCTTAGCCGGTCGAAATCACGAATTTACGGGTGAAGTGGTACTCGATGGGAAGCCTCTTTCTAAGGAACAAATTGTACAGCTTCGCAATATTACGGCATACAATCCTCAGAAAAACCATATTTTTAATGCCACAGTCAAAGATAATATTACGTTATGGGAAGACCGTCCATTTGCGGAAGAATCTAGTCAAATGGGGTTGGATCAATTTACAAATGCTCAGGAAGTTGTTAGTGAACATGGGACTAAGTTATCAGGAGGACAACGACAACGATTAGCGCTTGCTAGAACGTTACTTGAATCAGATAAGGTATTATTACTCGATGAAAGTACCGCGAATTTAGATTTGGAAAGTGCTCGGAATATAGAGGCTCAACTCCTTCAAAATCCTAACCTAACTCTTGTGATTGTGACACATCATTTTTTGAAGAACAGTTTTATTAGATGTTATAATGTGGTTAGATTAAAAATTGTAGAATCATCTATAACAACTATATCAATATCATAACCTAAACGAGAATCTAAGTTAGTAGAAAAGACGAAAATAACAAAAGTGATAGGAATAGAAAAGTAATACAATAATCTCACAGAAAATCAACCCAATATTTATTTGTTAATAGAATACACTTTTGGTAAAGATTGGAAAAGTGCAGGAGTATTGGAGTAGGGAGGAAACATTATGGAAAATTGGGATATTTAATAAAAGTCTTTAAGGGAGTGTAAAGGCCTTGACCTCAGAAAAGAATTATCAAATGATTGGTGTCCACTCGGCAACTATCAAAATACGAACGAGGAGAAACTGATACCACAGATAAAAATTTTAGATTATTAAAACGAATGGAATATATATTCTCGGAATTTGAGGTTCTATATCGTAAAGAGGTGGATACCATCAAAATTTCTTGGACAAGTTTAGATCGGTAATTGTAGAAGTTAGCTTGAAAGCAAACGAATTATATGGAAGAGTTGGAGTTAGAAATGAGACTGGAAATTATTGTCATTACCATAATCAATTACTTACTTATAAACTTTCATATTAATAAATTACTAAATATAGAAAAATGACAAGTGGGATATAAAGAAAATTGTAGATTGCCTTTTATTCTGTTGAAGATTGGGAAGATACGAATTGATGATTTTGGGAACTTTTCAATTTTCTTCATCTGAACGAATTAATGAGCTTCAGGGTAGAATTGATAAAAGAGTTATTTGTTTAATTCAAAAAGTTTTTTAGAACAAATTGGGAGAATTATGTTAAATGTGATATGAAAGGATTTGGGAAGAGGGACAATAGATCTGCTTCAATTTACAGATAAATTAGAGAAGATGTTAAAGGATACCCCTTTATGAAAGATTAAGGCAAACTATTATAAAGGTATTTTGATGATTAAAATGAATGTAATCTAGGTAAAGCAAAGTTGAACAAGTAATTGATTTTTGATTTTATTGGAGAAGTGGAACGATCTACGATTACAAAAAAATAATATGCGAAGATGTTCTTACCAACCATATATGATAAATAAATGAACAATCAGGAAATGAACAGTTATGTTTAATCACTAATAGGAAATATTTTAAATTTAGGAAGGAGGCATAACTATGGAAATGGATCTCTAAGACAACTTCCAGAATCATTTTAGTATTGGATGAATCGAGTTTTTAGAAGCAGAAGCAACTCTACTAACAGATGCAGTAGTTATTATTACTCAAAGTTGTAGTTAATATATCGCCAAGTAATTCTATTACTTGGCGATTTTATCCATGATAAGTATTTATGAGCACATCTTTGAATTTATATTATTAAGCCTAATAAGCTAGATGGTGAAACAAAAGGAAAGCTTTTGAAAGTACATATATCACCCAAATAGAAGATTTTGAAATTGTTAAAAGATAGTGCATAAATTGCGACGGTTGGAGTAACAGTATAAAAGAGTAGTAGACAGAGATGCACTGTATTATCACTTTCTAGTGTAGAGCATTCCTGTAAGTCAGATTGGTAAACTAATTACCTTTATATCCACGACAGTTAGTATTGCAAAAATCTATTAAACAGATTATATGAGAGTTGAAATATTATGATGGTATTGAAGTGGTTTTTGATCGTCCGTATAGAGATTCAAAAGCAGTCGGTATAGATATGGAACACACCATTGGATGCAGAAAAGGAAGAAAAGAAAAACCCTTACTTTTTTTTAATACCTGAAAATATCCGATCCCATCGAAAGTCGAAGACCAATTTCTAACGGGTTCTATCATCCAGAAACAATATCGCTTTATAAAAATACTTAATGAAAGGGAGAAGGAAATATTTATTTAGCTAAGAATAAAAAGGATGAGCTAGTCGTTATTAAAGAAGTTAGAAAAATGTATATATTAGTCTAATATAAAAAAGACTTAGTTGAATTTGAATTTCAATTTATAAGGGAGTGCAAAATAATAAAAATTTAAATACACCCAGCTATCAAGAGAGTTGAAGAAAAGTATTCTATATTCTATAAGCTCTATGTGTATATAGTTCATTAGAAAATTTTCCGGTTTTAGTGAGATTTACGGAATCCGCATCAAAAGATAAATCGAGATATTAAAAACATAGTTTCCAACTCTAAACAGTATTAGAGAATTATCTTTTAGGAATTGATAAATAGAATATCTATCCTGGAAATTTTATACTATATGGGCCAGTTGTTTTGGATAGATTTAGATTATTGTGAAAGCAAAACACCACTATTTCAAACAGGAGGATTTTTGATTTCAATTTTCTAAATCGAAACCGCCATGATATTCAACTTAAGAAGATTAGGTTTATTAATACTTACTACAGGAGATATTAATTTTTTTGTGCGTCAACTCAATAACTGGATAGAGGATACTGATCTATCATTACAAAAAATCTTTTAAAAGAAAAATTAATCTAAATATTTGTAAGTGGCTATATATTTACTAGATGTAATATTAATCCTCAAATTGAAGAAGCATTAATAATAATGTTAGAAGAAAAAAGAAGGATGAAAAGTAAAGAGGCATAACGACTACTTAAAAGTTCATTTTCACTAGAAAGTCTTTGATTATAAAATTTAGAATCTTTTACACACAGGTTTAAAAAAGGAACAGGTGACTCTTGTGGTGGAAAATGTGTTACTCCAGAATTACACAGAAATAAAAAAGAAATTAGAAATAGGGTCTCAAATTTGAAAAAGAACACAGTCAAACGACTTCGGGAAAGGGAATGTTGGTCTACCTTATATTGGTCGAGAAGGAACATCAGGTTTGTCTTGTGGATGTTGCAAAATACGAAACATTTTGGAGTTTGAAGGAAAAGCGAAATTTTGATGTTGTGTTTTGATGATGCAAAATCTCCAGGATCTTAGTTTCGTATATTGGAATTACCTATGGCTACTATTGGTACAAGGAAAGACAAACTCAATATAGAATATCTCAGATTTTATTGAAAATCGGTTACTCTCTCGCTATTAATTATGCTAGGAACACATAATGGTTTCAATGCAACGAAAATTCAATACAAGAGACAATTGATGAGAGTATTCTTAATGGATTTAGAGGATTTGAAGCGGTATATAATTTCTATTTAGAAATGTATAGGAGGAACGAAATCGCCAAACAGTATCTGCTCAGGCATAAAGCAGCACTCTCGTGATGTTATTATCTTTTTGGAAAATGCATCTCACTCTATTACTCGATAAAATGCGCCAGCGTTTAATGCTTTGGTCAAAGGGAGATCTACATTTTAACATGAAGTTAGTAGAGAATAACAGCTTATCGAGTATATTTGGCATCCATATATGGATATAATGTGCAGCTGAATAAAGCTCATCCAAAAATTAGCATTGAAACTCCGAGAGAGATGCAGATAGAATCGGGCATGCGAATTGTTCAACAGTGACGAGAAAAAGATGTTTCTGCCTATGTTTCATGGTTTACAAGTGATTTTAGAGCAATTAGGAAGACAATGGGTTTGCCGTGTTATTCAATAGCATCGGAAGCGGAATGATGTTGATCTTTGCATTGATTTCTCTCTCGTTATTCCATTGGGGATATTAGCAGTCGTGACTGTTTTGGTAACTTGATGATGCTTATTCTCACGCCAAAGTGGTTTCAAAACAAAACGAAGAAGCCACTTCAGATTTATCGACTGCCAATGAAGAATTTACTGGCCAATCGTTCAAAACTTATGTTAAAGCGATTCGAAGTGTTTTATACCTCAAATGCAGTGGGACAATTTGTGAAGCGCTTATAAAATTGCATCAGATGCAGTATCAGACGTTAGTAAGTTATCGAAAAGAAGCTTTTCATTCGCACACCATTGTGCATTTCGTTTACTGAATCTTTATTGGGAAAACTCTCAGTAGATGTCGTAGCCGGAATCATGGTATTTGCTGGGATGCACTTTCAGTGGGGGCATTTACTGCAGCAGGCTCTCTGACATTTAACTGTTTTGGCATCGTTAGAACAAGTCGGTTCAACAATTGGTTCAATTAAACCGTCAGTTCATGTTTGTTTTGATAAATTTAATAGCTACAAGCAGATTCGAATTTACAACCAGACAATGTTTCTCGCAACAGACTTTATCATTAAGTAGATGTGTCACTGTCAGCGCAGAAATGAAATGCGTCATTGTAAATCCAGGACATTCACTATCGAAAGGGAAGAAAACATGCGTTATTAGGGATAGCGGTACTGGAAAATCAACGTTATTGAATTTCTAGCCGGTCGAAATCACGAGTTACAGGTGAAGTGATCCTCGATGGGAAGTCTCTTTCAAGGAACAAATTGTGTTGAAGCTGCGCAATATTACCGCATACAATCCTCAGAAGAATCATATATTTTTAACGCCAGTAAAAGATAATATTGCCGTTATGGAAGATCGTCCGTTTGAGGAAGAAGAATCTATCAATGGGATTGAATCAATTTTACGAATGCTCAGGAAGCGTGGAGTGAGCATGGAACTGTTATCAGGAGGGCAACGACAACGATTAAGGCTTGCTAGAACGTTAGCTACTTCTTGAATCAGATGGGTGTTATTACTGATGAAAGCATCATGATCTAGATTTGGAGAGTGCGCGAAGTATAGAGGCCACCTCTTTCCAAAATCCTAACCTAACCTCTTTGTGATTGTGACACATCATTTTTTGAAGAACATCGTGATTATTTGATGAAGTGATTTTGATTTAGGAAGGAGAAATCTTCATATGAACAGAAGTTAATAAATATCCATCCAGTAATGATTCTCTCGTACCAGGTTATTAAGAGTCTTTTAACCGTAGCGAATATTGCGATTATTGCATTTGCCATTGACGCCTGGGTTAGTCGCCCAAATGCTTGAAAATTTGTAGAGCGTTACAATCCGTCTGCTATGAAAGGAATATTATCGTGGTTCTGTAAATTTTATTTTTCCGTTCGATGAAGAAAAATTCAATTCAATTAATAACACAAACAGGAAGAAATTGCAGAAAAATCCTCGTAGTGAATTATATGGAATCACCAACGTGAATTTCCAGAGAGTATGTATCTGATGACAAAATGATATGGAGAGAATCTCGTCATTGGGATTTGTATTGTTCTTGATGATAACAGAAAGTGTGCTAACGGTGCTATTATCCATAGGAGTTATCCTTACTTATCACTGGTCTATTCTATTGTTCTTAGTGGTATTAATTAGCGGACTTCTAGTGGTTCCAAAATTATTCGAACCACATACGAAGAAAAGTATCTTCAAGTTATTTGCAAACCCAAGAAAAATTTTCTTCGAATGTACAAAATTTACTAGAGGGTTAATATTCTTATTCTATGCATTAAATAAAATGGATACTAAAATCGCGTCCAATTTGAATCGACAACTAAAGATGGTGGTTCGTTTAATTCGCGCATTCATGCTATCTGGAATTGCTTCAGGAGCAGGAACAGTTTAGGTCAATCATTGAGTGCTATTTTAGTCGGATATCTGGTAGTTAATGGAGTTGTATCGATTGGGGTTATGGGAAGTTATTTGGTTCATTTACAGGTGTCCTTTTTGGCAAAGTCAGCTTAATCGCGCAAAATTTAGTACAGTATAAATCTGTTCAAGTATATTTTGATAAATATGAACTAACCTCCCTGATGAAATGCTCCAAGAAGAACTAGAAATGAAGAACTCTCTAGAATTGAGAGCTGTAGAAGAAGGTCAACGGAAAGAAAATTGTTAAACCTACTCTTACGATTGAGAAAGGTAAGAAATATGCTCTAGTAGGGATAGTGGAAGTGGAAAATCGATATTATTACATTTTTCGCAGGAGAAAACAACACTATTCTAAAGTATTATTAGATGGAAAGAACTATCGAAGGAACAGGGCAGTTCAATTATGTAGTATGCTCACTACAATCCGCAAAAGAATCATTTGTTTAACGCGATTTGTTAAAGAGAATATTACTTTTGTGGATAATACCAAAAAATCTCACTCCAGATGAGCTTGTAGACCAGCAATTTTGTCAATTAGATGATGCAGTTACTACACAGGTAGTCAATTGTCTGGTGGTCAAAGACAGAGAATTTCTGTTGTGCTTATATATTCAGCAATTCGATGTAATCCTTCTTTTTGATGAAAGTACGGCTAGCTTAGATATGGAGAGCGTTACTTGTATTGAGAAAATGATTGTTCAATCCAGAATTAACCGTTATAATGGTGACACATCATTTTATCGAAGAATAGAAATCTTTTGATCAGCGTGTGATTCAATTGGAGAACTAGCTGTAAAGGAGTACCCAAATGAAAACCATGAAAGAACGTATGCTCACGGGAGACTTATATATTCCGGTTCCTCGCGAAGGCTAAGACCTCTATCGACAGTTGAAAAACTAGCGCAACAATATTAATCGTTTACCCTGGATGATTTCGAAGGAAGACGCGCATTATTAAAAACAGTTATTTGGAAAAACAGAGAAAATTTACATGGAGCAAGCAACCTGTCTATGTGGACTACGGAGTTCATACAACGATTGGCGAAGGCTTCTATGCGAATTTTGACTGTACATTACTAGACGCGCTGATTGGCGACTGGGGACAACTGGCATGTTCGGTCCGCACGTATTGCCAGACGCCAGGACACCCAACTGATGCTGGAAATCGCGCGCAATGTGGTCCAGAATTTGGTTACCGATTATGATTGGCACAAGGGTATGGTTTAAATAATGTGACGGAATCCGAGTGACGATTGGCGATAATACGGTCATCGGGTCTGGTTCTGTGGTAACAAAAGACATTCCAAGTACGTGATTGCGGTCGGCAACCATGCCGTTCTTCGTGAAATTACCGAAGAAGAGAGAAGGCAGAATGGAGACACAAGCCAAAACACCAAGAATCATTGATGAACTTGAAAATAGAATTAAACGAAGAAGGTCAAGAGGAGTCTTGGCCTTTTTGTAAACGATACAATGTAGAGAATCAAGGAGGATTAACTTGAGACAAACATTTTGGGAAGCATGCTCTTTCTAGGAGTTATAATATTCTTTCTCACATGGAGTCCACGGAACAATCGTATACTTGAAAACGAATTGAACGGAAGTTGTCGTAAGCTTATCCAACTCAGAATTTGGAGGAACCATTTTGAACAGTTTCGAATGGGTTTAAACTTATCAAGTTTTATGATTATAAAGAAATGAACAGAAATATTTAGTGGACTGTTGAGATGGATGGAAAGTAAAGAAGGAAGAAACCGATTCGAGGAACTTATTCGCAAGATATCAATAGTGGGAAAAATATAAAACTATAAAACGTGGAATATCGCGATAACGATTTACTGACGATGACAAGAAGCCCTTAAACTTTGGCTGCAAATAACCTTCTTATTCCAGAAAAATTACTATAAACAAAGCATTTTCATCAACACTGAAATTGAAAAAGAAACACTATAATTCGATGAATGGTTCTTTGGGATAAATGAGATGTGAATCTTACCAGAAATCAACAACGAGTATTTACCATTTCCAGCATCAAAATCTATTGAATTATCTTTCGGAGGCAGTAACTCTAATAATAGAAATTATTACTACTCTGTTGTGGTAGAGGATAAAGATGGCTATTACTTCAGAGAACACGGTATCTGATTAAGTAATGAAGTTGGAGAAGAATGAAAAGAAAAAGCCTGATCCAAGCAGGACTGGTCCTTTCGTTAGATTTACTTTTCAGTACAAAGCAATAAAGCTTTCCGCGTAATTGGTTTTCTGGAAGGTTCTTTCCGATGAAGACCAATGTTGAGCCGTTTTGTCATCATTCCAATCGCGACCTCTTGAAATATCAAAGCTCATTTGAACTCCTTGGAAGATGATTTTGGTAATCTAATCCTTTCCACGTTCAAAGATACTGCTGTAACGATAATTCTCGGTCCCGTAAATATAGACAAAGCTCGTTCAACCATTCGTTAATGTTTGCGAGAACTAAAGGTTTGTCAATGCGATAACGAAATGAGTTAATACCTGTTATGCTGGCTGCGATCTGTGGTGATGATGATGTTCGATCATCGTCCTATCATGGTGTTCATGTTCGTGGTCATGGTCATGATGTTCATGCTCATGGTCGTGATCGCGATGGCGATGCTCGCGATCAGATCTTAGCGCATCAGTATGGTGGCCACACTCTTTCTCGCATATATTCTTCTTCGGCGTAAGCTCTGCGTATTTCTAAAGATTTTCTTTTCAGATGCGTAGATCAAATCAAGGCCGAACATATCGCTCATATGAACAGGACGCGTCAAGGTTCCTGGATTTCCGCAAAGGCATTGATGTTTACGAACTTCGTTAATCACTTCGCGTAAATCGTTTCACAGTTCACTAAGCTATGTTTTGACATGAAAAATTTTATCCGCGAATCCAACTTGTTTTGCTGGTTCAGGCGATGCGCTGGTTCGGTATAGGAAGTTTTAACCACTACCGTTAATACTGCGTCTAAGATAAAGTGCTCGCTAAGAATGTTAATAAATGCTTGTGCGATTGGAGCTGGATCCGCAAGCATCTGTTGTTTCGAATAACATCGCTAAGTCCGTCATGAATGCCGTTTTGTTCTTTTTGGACCACAAATGATTTCAACATATCGGCAATGTTCGTACGAAGCGTGCAGCAGAGGCATGTTATCCATTTGATAGATTTTTCTTCAACGTCAAGCACGAATTGATGATCTACGTCTCGATTTCGCCGAATTCAGTTAATGACAACAGCGATATGTTCGCTGTAGTTTTCTTTCTTTAAACTTTGTTGATTGTTGTTTTCCAGCGCCAAGGAAGCCGCTGACGATTGTAACCTGAATTTTTGCACATAATTCTTCTTCCTTCACCTTTTCCATTTTCTTCAAGTAAATTTATTGTAGCACTCTCTTTAAAATCTTCAAAATAGACTGCTTCAGCATTTGGTTGCGAATGTGCCATACTGAAACAGGAAAACTAGAAAGTATGTATCGAATGACAAAAACAGAAGCACCAAACGCGGCTATTGAAGAAAATCGATTGGCCGAGCAATCATCGTCCCAACACCGCGATGCCTTTCTTCGTTGTTCGTATTGCCATGATGCGATGGTTTCTGCCGAGAATCATAGCGTCGTCTGCGAAAAGGGCATAGGTTTAATATTTTGCGCGCACCTGCATCGATGAAGCAAATGCGAATACGGATTATGATGCAACACTTTCATCATCGTTAGAACTCGCAGAGTGGTTTTTGAGCCTTTTATTAGAAAAATCTTGGCTACATCTTTCAGAGACGAAGAGAAGTTTATCGTCGATATCGGTTGTAAGCGGGCAGTTACTATCGTGGCTGTTTAAGGCGTGAAGGCACCTTTTATGCGGAATGGATATCGCCAAAGAAAGGCATCCATCAACAGTGCATTTTGGAAACGAAGCACTATTCTCTTAGGAGACTCTGGCAACTCTGCCATTGCGGATGAATTCCAGGACGCTGTTAATTATTTTAACGCCGTCGAACTATCAAGAATTTCTGCGCGTGTTGGTTCAGGAGGACAGACGCTCGTTAAAGCTTGGTCCCTGGTAATGATTATTTAACAGAGCTCCGCTAACAGCTCTATTTCGTTCAAAACTGACAACAAACGTATTCGAATGCGACATTCTAGAACGCGTAAAGACTGAATGCCCTCAAGTAACATTTGCAGTTAGCATGCCACACGGTGGATTTAACCGAAGAAATCTATCGCTACTACCGAATGACGCCGTTATACTGGGGAGCGCGACGAAGATAAGGTTATAGCACGCGCAACCCGCTCGCAAGTAACGCACTATGTTGTGGCTTATCGTGAAAAAAGCTTAAACAAATAGAAAGTATGGCATAATAAACTTATTAACAAGTGAGGAGGCCTAATAATGGGATTCAAAGATTTATTTTTCTCGTAAAAAAGAAGAACCGAAAGTAGAAGAAAAACCGGTTCAACCAGAAGAAAAAGGAAGAGAAAAAGGAAGAAAAACAGGTAGTTGAGCCTGCTCCAAAAACAAGTAGAAGAACAAAGAAACTGAAGAACCACGTATTTCACTGTGGGGATTGAATATGTATACTCTGTTTCCGGGGTAAGACTCATCAGATATGTCGTTGCTTTGACGTTAATGGAAATAGTGAAAGTCGGGGATGAAGTCCTCACAAAATTAGTAGCGACGACGATGAACCGTTTAGAATCAAAGGTTTACGGAATTGTCGGCGAAGATCGCGTGACGGAAGCGACGAATCAAAAAGCTGCTCTATGGGTGGAAGATGCGACAAAATTCCTTCCCATATGTTTGAACAGTGCTCACCTGAAGGCGCGTTACTGAAAACAATTATAATTTTGACATTAACGCATTAGGCGAACGCTTATCGGTGTTGAAGGTGGCGTGCTTAATAGATATGGACCAGCACATTTAACAGTATCGGACGTAGCTGAAATTCGGCGACTTTTTATGGTATTGCAACGCGAATGCGGAAAACGATACGGATGAAACGTGAAGAAAAACTTCTTACCAAAATTCCTGCAATAATTTGTAATGATGGTTCGCGACAAATTATTCCTTTTAGATGGCATTTATGCAGTTTATTTCTAAGAAAACGGGTGAGCCATATACTTATTTATGAAAACAACGAAAATGATGGCGATAATATGTCACTACCCACAATGGTTCATTTGGTAACGAAGGCATTTAAAGAAAACTGAAAGAACAAAACGAAGATACGGGAAGACTTTAGAACTGCTATATCGACAATGGAGAAGGATAAAGAAGGCATTCGAAACTTCAGGAGAAGTCGTGTTACCTGACGGTGCGTGCGTTCGTATCCTTTCTGAACATACTGCGATTGCGGCTGAAGGATTGATTGAGTTTCAAACCACGAAGGCGTGCGTGATGGTATTCCGTAGAAAACCAGGATTGTCTGGTTGATGCTTGTCAATTAGGAAACCAGACACTCCTGAAAAGAATTCCTACATGAAATGTACTTCCATTTCTTCGGACAAGAATTATTGGTGTCATCATCATTCCAATGCGTACTCATGGCGAGAGATTCCAGAAGCCAACGAAAATGGTGTGTAACAAGTTTCAAAGAAGGCATGACATTTGATTTAGCGATGGTCGACGAAGAGAGAAGGAACAAGCCTTGATAAATTTTTCACAGACTGGCTACGATTCCGTCAAAATTCGGGAGAAGAAAGTGCAAGGGCTTATGCAACCAATCGATGGCAACTCAGCACTCCATGATGTGATCAATGGAACAGGAAACCCAGAAGGGTGCCTATATTACAGAGAAAGCATCTTTAACAAAAATTAAAGACGCACAAAAAAACGACATCGCATAAGGACCCACAGTGTGAGTCTCATTTTTTGTCTATTTGGCAATGCTATAGGTAGTTTTGAGGGTGTTTTGTGCCGAAATTTATCAATTTTTCTCTTGCTTTAAATTTCTTACGTTTTCTTAACTTTTCAGTTGATTTTTCTGAGAGTGCGCTATTATGCAACAATCTTTTTGCTCTGCAATGGTGATTTTGCACGGCAATTCGATGTCTTCGACTAACGTTAACTTTCGCAGTGTTTTCACCGAAGGCTGAAGCGTTCTGCCCAAAATTTAGGAGCACTTTGTGATAAAAGAGAAGTATAGTACAACAGATAGGAAAACAAAGGGAGGAGGTTTTGATGGATTACAGCAGTCTTAAACAAAAATTATCGCTAAAAGTAAAGAGCTTACATCGATAAGATTGGTTTGCTTCGGTTACTGTTTACGCACTTAGAAGAGCATGCGTCGTCGTTAGAACTTGGTCATACGACAGGATTCGAGCATCCAGTGCTAGAAGAGCGTATTTATCCTGGAGAAAATCTTTTGATACTCCAAAACGATTATTTCCATTAACGCTGGCGTATCCGACACTTCCGGTGTTAATAAGCCGAACGTGTAAAAGGAGAGCGTCGCGGGCCTTTGCACGGGCTTGTGGGAGAGGATTATCAATTTTATTCTCTCAAGACGCATGGAAGCACTGATTAACCATGATCAAAGAAGCCAGTTCGATTTGTTGATTCCCTGTTTTGCCGATGGTTTAGACACAGAATTAATCGATGTCCGCGTGGCTGAGCGTGTGATTGGTTATTTTGTCGGCAAAATGGACTTCTCATTGATGAAGGAATTTTGGCTCGTAGGCGTTCATTTGTGGCGAGAGCTGATTACGAATATCGAGTTCCCAACCGATGAAATGGTGACCACGGGTAAGTGGGCGATTGTACGCGCTGGTGTGATTTCGTCCAACCGAAAGCTCATGACGGGCGTGAACGTCATGCGTTTGTCGTATCGACGCAAACGAAGGGCTTTATGCCGCAAGAATTTCGTAAAAAAATCGGGCATGTGATTTACGGCTGTGACATTTGCCAGCAAGTGTGTGTCCGTATAAGGGAAAAGATTTCCACTTGTATCCTGAAATGGAGCCATCCGTTGAGGAGACGCATCCGCTATTGAAGCTGCTCGTGAGATTTCCACCCGGCAAATCTGGCGATGTTTTGGTAAATGGCCGATCGTGGCGTGGAAGAAGCCGCCGTTGCAGCGAATGCGATTATCGCCCCGGCCAACTACCGATAAAAACCATGGTGCCACTGCTGTCAGCAGAAAGAAGATATGCGTCTGGGGATGAAGGGAACTGTACGGTTGCAGAAATCGTAACGAATCCAACCAAGAGATGATTGATTATTTTTAACGAGCAAAAGCAGCAGCGACGGTAACCTCGAATTTGCTCGAAAATCTGTCAGAAGGAAGATATCGACACTGAAGAATCAGACAAGCAATTTTAGTTTTACAAGAAAATATAGAGAAGAGGCAACCAAATGACGGTAAATCATATCGTATTATTTGAACCACACAAATCCCAGCCAATACTGGGAATATCGCAAGAACATGTGCGGCGACGAATTCGCCACTCCATCTGATTGAACCGCTGGATTCTCGACAGATGATGTTAATTTCAAACGCGTTGCCTGATTATTGGCATGATGTCGATATTACGTATCACAAACTTTGAAGTGTTCCTGGAGTATTTAGAGAACATCCAATATATATTTAATTGCTGTACCCGCCAACCATACGTATGACGAAGTGATTTAGCTCGTGATGAGGAGCAATTCTTCATGTTCGAAAGAAACAACGGTCTCCTGAAGAGTTTATATGAAAATGAAGAGAACAAGCTATGTCTTCCGATGAACGATACGCATGTGCGTTCATTGAATTTATCGAATGCGCAGCGATTGTCGTGTACGAAGCTCTTCGCGGCAATCGTTTTGCAGGGCTCGAGCCGGTAGCATACGTATGACCATGAGGAAATAGTAGGCAGACCGAGAGATGACCAAAATTATATCAATGCATTGCCGTACGCCATTTGTGCGATTGCCTTTTGTGATAGCGGTCACTTGAAGCCCCTCTCGGCGCATCGCCCGGGTGCGGTACTATCGGCGACATCAGTGGTCAATGGATTCGGTTATTTTAAAGAGAAGCAAAATTGCAAAATCGCGCCAGTTATGATACAGCGATGACAGTTAAACAGCAAATTGATGACAGAGAGAGAAGCTTTTAACCGGAATGTATTAGCGAGTTGGAAGGGTGAAAGCCAACCATTCATTAAAAATGAACCGCACTTTTGAAATGATTATTTGAAATGTAGGATAATCCGGATTCGCCGTACTGAGAAAGGCTCAATTTGAGCAAGCAGAGTGGTACCACGGGAATTCTCGTCTCTAGTGACTGTCGTCGCATAGGGGATGTGCAAATGGATATCCGAGTAAAACCAAGAAAAGGAGAACAAAGATGAATTATAAGAAAATAGTTGCAGAACAAATCGCAAAAACAGTCGGCGAGCATTTAGCGTTGATGAAATTGGTATCATCGATTGAAGTGTTTCAATGCAAAACCAAAGGGGACCTCGCTTTCCCTGCATTTACACTTGCAAAAGTATTACGTAAGGCACCACAAGCTATCGCGACAGAAATCGTGGAAGCCGTAGCGATAAGCATATCGAACGCGAGAAGCAATGGGACCATACGCGAACTTCTTTCTTAGAACGTAGGCTCAGCATGAAGTATTAAAAGAAGTCTTAGAACTTGGCGCACATTGACGGTGACTGGGATTACGGTCAAGGACGTAAAGTCGTGATCGATATGTCTTTCACCAAACATCGCGAAACCAATGTCAATGGGACATTTACGTTCAACAGTAACCGGGAAATCTGACAGAACCTTGAGAAAAAGGGGTTATGAGCCAATTCGTATCAACCACTTAGAGACCGGGGAACCCACCTGGGAAACCGATCGAAAGGTACAAATTATGGGGGAAGGAAGAGTTTGTAAAGCAGATCCAATCGCAGAACTCATTAATTATATGTTCGTTTCACGAAGAAGCAGAACCAGATCCAACCGATGACAAGCGTCGTGCATGGTTCAAGAAACCAGAAGATGGAGAATCTGTAGCGGTTCGTCTATGGAATGGTCTTAGCGAATCCTGAAAAGAATTCACAACCGCGTATATGACTTATCGGTGTGACTTTTTGATTCGCATAACGAGAAGCGTTCTATAACGACAAGATGGACGTTGTGGCTCGACATGCTTGAAGACGCCACCACTAAAAGTGTGATAATGGTGTTACCATTGTAGATCTTGAGAAATATGATTTACCACCAGCGTTGATAAAAAATCAGACGGCGCAACATTATACATGACACGACTAGCAGTCAGTAAACTACCTGTAAGAATATTATTTCTTACGATTTTGCAAAATGTATTTACGTGGTAGGATGGAACAATCAAACCACTTCAAACAATTAAAAGCAGTCTTAAGAGAATTAAACTACCTTTATTGAAGATATCGTGCATATTCCATTCGGACTAATCATTATTGAACGGTAAGAAATTATCGACAATGTAAAGGAAAAATCATCCTTCTTGAAGGCGTGTGTTAAAGAAGCAACAGAATCCTTGTTTTGAAACAAATCGAAGCCGAAAACCCATCACTCGAAAACAAAGAAGCCGTAGCACACGCTAAGCTGGGAAAAGGGTACTCTTCACGATTTGAAGAACGATCGTACGTAAACAACTTCGATTGCGCTGGAAGAAGTCGTGCACCGAAGGAGAAACAGGGCTATATGCATAATATACACATGCGCGTAAGTGATGAGTATTTTATGTGTCAACCATACCGTTGATACACAGGCTGCCTCTCATTAACAGACGATGATGCGGAAGTATTGAAACTCATCGAAAACTATCCAAATGTTGTGCGTTTCCTGCTGAAGAAAAATGCGGAACCATCAGCACCAGTACAAGACGTTATCAACTTGGCACAAGCGTTCAACAAATATTACGCACATACAGACTGCTCGTTGAAGATGAAGCCTTCAACAGCCGTATCGCTTTAGTACAAACAACAGCAAGCATCCCAAAACAAGGCTTTAGCGCTTCTTGGCGTAGCTGCCGTCCTGACGAAATGTGGTCATTGACATCAAGTAGGATAAGCCGTATACTAAATGCACATATAGAAGCAATGAACAAGCGCAGTAGTGGTTGTCCACGGGAGAAGAAGAGAATTAGTCCGGTCGGTGCAAGACAATCCCTCACATCCGCGAAGTACACTTGGGAGCTGTCCCGTCAGGACGTCTCATCCGCGATAAGTGATGCTCGAGGTGGATGATGCCCTCATCGTCAACAAGGGTGGTAAGACGAGAAATCGTCCTAATAGTCTTTTGGCTATTAGGGATTTTTTTATCACAAGAAACATGGGAAGAAACAAGATGAACATTATCGATGACGAATGGCGCGCGTCAACCAAATGACAGATGAAGCAGCGTTTACGTGCCTTAACAAACGAAAAAGGTTGTATCGCTCTCTACTGTGGGGTAGACCTAATCAGACAGCACATTGGACACTTAATCTACTTATGATTCTTCGTCGTTTCAATTACAGGACATAAACCAGTCATCTCTACTGGTGGAGCAACAGGTTTATCGGATCCGCGGTCATGTTGAACGTGTGCTTCAATCAATGGAACAAGTTCACAATACAATGTTGAAAATTAATACAATGAAGAAATTATTTTTCAACAGATGAAGACCAAGCAACATTACGCCTTGTAAACAACTACGATTGGATGTGTGATTATCATTATTAGACTTTACGTGATTTCGGAAAGCATTTCAACTTAAACACAATGCTTGCTAAGACGTGGTCGCAAAGCCGTTCAGAAGTGGGATTTTACTTACAGAATTCTCATACCAAATCCCACAATCAATGGACTTCTTGCATTTATCCAAGACAGAAGACGTAACTTCAAATCGGTGGTGCGACCAATGGGGGAACATCACTCAGGACTTGAGTTAATCCGGTAAAGTGGAAGGGCAGAGTCTCGTGCGTACGGTTTAACCATTCATTGATGTTAAACTATTTGGTACAAAATTCTGGAAATCAGTTATGGCGCTGTATGGCTTGATCCCGAAAGACAACCCATATTTAATTCTACCACCCTGGTTAAACCAAGATGACCGTGACGTGATTAATGACATCAAGTACTTCACATTCCTAGAACGCGAAGAAATCGAAGCGCTCGAAGAAAAGTATGACAGAACCACATAAACGAAGCGCAACTGCCCTGCAGAAGAAGTGACTGCTTCGTTCACGGCGAAAAGCCCCAGGAAGACGCGAAGAAAATTACAAACGCGCTCTTCACAGGAACGTACAACAATTAACAGCCGACGAAATCGAACAAGGCTTCAAAACACAACCTTCGAAAAGTTCAAAAGAGCCAAAACCTAGCGACATGGCTTGTGATCTGGCATCGAACCATCAAGAAGACAATCACGCGAAGACATTCGCGGCGCGATTTCAATCAACGGTGAAAAGTAACTGACCTGAATTGAATGGGACGAAAGAACAATCCTTCGAAGAACGCTTCGTCGTCGTCCGCCGCGGTAAGATGCTACTTAGTAGTGCTGGAACAAAGACTACGGATGATTCCTGCAGTAACCATGCGCGGATTTATTTATCATCATTGTAACAAGGTGCCGGCGCAAGCCTTGGTCTTGCGCCTTAAAAGCCTCATAAAGAGGGCGTAAGACCAACATAAAACAGGACTCACGTGTGAGTCCTGTTTCTGCAATGACGACGATAACGAGCAAGTTCTACAAAGTTTAAAACTAAAAAGTTTTTAAATAGATTTTCAACCCCCTCTGTAAACTCCTACACAGCCAACATTTCAAAAGCGCAAAATGTACACAATATGACTTGTATACGTTATGTTTGCCGAAAATAACTTTTGATCAAAAGCGCGAATTTGTTGGTACTAAAATCAAGATTTTAGGTAGCCTTATTTCAAATGCAAAGCGGAGCACCTTCCCCATTTAAAACTGCACCCGCTCAATCCATTAAAGCACGACTGCTTTATGACAAAGATCCTCAATGCACCTGATGAGAGGCTGGAATTGATTTTGAGTTTCGGAAAGTGTATAGCTTTCCAATAGTGACAGTAACGTGTTTCGTATTAACAGACGAGGCGTGGTGATTTGCAATCTGGGTACGCCCTCTTTGTAGGCTTTGAAGGTGAGGAACTTCGGCTCGAACCGAGTACAACGTTACCGTCACTGAAGATGATGATAAAATACAAGGCTCCGAACCAATCACTACTACTTTTCCACCGTTACCGCATTGAAAATGGTATCGAAGTTCTCCATGTTAATAAAGCCCGTCTGAGCTTCCATGGCATTAAGCGTACCTGCAGTCACCGCGGTTTTTAAAATGGTCTCGCTAAGCTTTCGCTTTTGCAACGCATGCGCTAACCCAGCAATCGTTGAGTCTCCAGAGCCAACAGGATTCACGGCGTTGACTTTGGGGATGTTAACTGGTAGAAGACCCTTCGTGTTTTGCCAATGCGCCTTTTGACCCAAGCGGAAACAACCACCCAATCCACCGTCAAAGAGCGGAGAATCTCAATTGCTCCTTCAATTCTTCCACTGTTGTTGCTTCAGGAACCCTAGTAATCCGGCGAGTTCTTCTTGATTTTGCTTAATTAAAGCTGGCTTAGTAGAAGCTTCGAGCGCAATCTTCAATGTTTTCCAGAAGTGTCTCAAAAGCACAGGAACGTCTGCTTTAGCAGCTTTTTCAATAATCGTTGCGTATAAATCATCATCCATTCCACTAGGGCAAGCTACCAGAAATCGTGATGAGATCGACTTTTTAATAAGTTTAAAATGTGCGAGGAACCCTGCTTTGTTCCTCTGGCGTAATCGTAGGGCCGGCCTCTAAGATTTCCGTTTGACCCTTCGTAGTAGGATGGCGATACAATTACGAGTTTCCGATTGAATAGGGTAGAAGTCGTTTTTGCAGACTAACCTCGTCAGTTTTTCTTTAATAAAAGGCTCCAATATGTCCCCCAAAGTAACCCTGTTGTTAACACCGGTGAACCGAGGTTGCTTAAGCACGCGACTCACGTTCAGTCCTTTCCTCCAGGTGTTTTGCTCACCTTTTTGTACGATTGACGGTATCAATCTTTAATGTGTCAACGGTATATCCGATATCGACTGCAGGATTCATCGTCAATGTTAATATCATAAAAATAGCTCCCTCCTATTTTTCCTAGATACGTTAAATATACCATATTTCGAGAAAGTTGAAACCGTTTGTAACAAAACTTTTTTCGTGTGTCATAAAGAGGAGTGTGTAAAGTTAAAAACAGAAATTGATCTCGAAAAATCGTCAGTAAATTCACATTTTAACCTGTAATATTTCACAAAAAATAACCATTTATGTATCAAAAAGGTCAGTCGTTCGGGTTATGTTACAGCTTTGTTACAAGGTATTATCAATTCGAAGAAAATCAACATCGACCTAAAGTCCTATGGTATTATAGTACCAAGTTAAGTTTTATTAAAAGCCGTGACCGGCTACTTCGAATATATATTAGTGAGAAACATTGGAGGAAAATCACTTGAAGAAACGTTTATTAACAGTATTAGTAACAGGAACAGTATTATCATTAGGAGCTTTAGCGCCATCAGTTAACGCGCAAGATTTCGATTCACAAATCGAAACAGTTAACTCATCAATCGCTAACATCAATGAGAAAAAATCAACAGTTAATTCTACAATCGATACATTAGCGAAAGAATTATCTGATGTACAAACTAAAATTGATACAACTCAAGCTAAAAAAGCTGAAGTTCAAGAACAAATCGAAACATTAAAAGCTGAAATTGCTAAATTAGAAAAAGTAATCGCAGAACGTAACACACGTTTAGAAGAACAAGCTCGTTCAGTACAAACAAATGGTGCTCGTTCATACTTAGATTTCTTATTAAACGCTGAAAGCTTATCAGATGCGGTTAGCCGTATCGGTGTTGTAATGGACTTAATGGGTGCAAACCGCGAGTTAATGCAACAACAAGCTGAGGACAAAAAACAAGTAGAATCTAAAGAAGAAGCTCAACAAGAAAAATTAGCTGAACAAGAAGCAGCTGAAAAAGAATTAGCTTCATTACAAACAGAATTAAACGATACTTTCTCTAAAAACAAAGTATTATTAGCGAACCTTTCACAAGAAGAGTTAGCTGAAATCGCAAAACGTGATGGATTAGTTGCTGAAAAAGAAGCTTTCCAAAAACGTTTAGCTGAAGAAAAAGCAAAAGCTGAAGCAGAAGCAGCTCGTATTGCTGAAGCATCTCGTCAAGCATTAGCAGCACAAGCTTCACAATCACAAACAACTGCTACACAAACTTCATATGAAGCTCCTGCACCTGCAGCAGCTAGCACAGCTTCAACAAGTACAGCTCAAGCTCTACTCAACACCAGCTCCAGCAGCACAAACATCTAGCTACACTTACACAGCTGGCGGAGGTTTCCCAGCAGTTGACCCAAGTTTCCGTGCTTCACTTAACGGTGGATACTTCGGACAATGTACTTACTACGTATTTAACCGTATGGCACAAGTTGGTACACCAATCGGTCACAGCATGATGGGTAACGCGGCTGAATGGCCATCATACGCTCGTAGCTATGGATACTCAGTATCTCACTCACCATCAGCTGGTTCAGCAATCGTATTCCAACAAGGTTTAGCAGGTGCTGACCCAACTTACGGACACGTAGCTTTTCGTAGAAGCAGTTAACGCAGATGGTTCATTATACATCTCTGAAATGAACGTACGTGGATTAAAACGTAATCTCTTACCGTACATCTCAGCAAGCGTTGCAGCACAAGCAACATACATCCGTTTCTAATATGAAATGAAATGACCGTCTCCTGAAAGGGAGGCGGTTTTTTTGTTTGCCCTTTTTTTAGGGAAGAGCCGCTTTAACTGGAATAGGTTGACACATTCCTTCGCATTCCTTATGATAAAGAAAAAAACGTAAGGAGTATTCTAATGAAGAAAATTTTTAAAAGTCTCTATTCTATTATTGGGGGCATTATTTGTTTTACTAGGTTGTAGCTCAGAAGCTAAAAGTGAATTTGTTTTTGATCTTAGTGATATAAATCAAAAAATAACCTATGTATACGATAAAGAAAAAGATTCAGTTTCATCTGTAACATTTAATCTCATCTACGACATTTCAAAAAGTAAAGAAATCGAAGAAAGAGCACGTAGTACCCAAAAACTAATAGTAGACGACGCGAGCGGTGTTGAAGGGGTTAAAGTCACTCAATCTGATAGCGCAAAAGAACTAAAGATAACGATTGAAATGGATCTTAAGAAGTTCAACTACGATGATGAGAAGACAGCTGCTAAAGCGCCAGCTCTATATAGTAGCGTTCATACAGCGGTAATAAAGAAAAATGATATTTACAGCTTTGAAGAATCTAAAAAGAGTATTTTAAAAGAAGGATTTAAAGAAGTGAAATAGTCGAATAGAAACTTGGATTTCAGTGAATGGAATCCAAGTTTTTTATATAAATGATGAGTGTGGACTTCAACAGAATTTGACAAACGATAGTTCATTTTCTATGATTAAGGCAAGTCAGATTAAAGGAGTATTTGAATGAAGAGAATCTTGAAACTATCCATTCTATTAATGGGGGCGGCATTTGTTTTACTAGGTTGTAGCCAAGAAACAAAAAGTGAATTTGTTTTACAGGAGAGTGCTAGTAAGACGAAATTAATCTATGTATATGATAAAGAGAAAGATTCAGTTTCTAAACTAACGATGGAAATCATTTACGATATCACCAAAGATGAACGGTACACAGAAGCCGCTCGTAGTCAACGAGACGAGGTTGTAGCGGAGATGGAAGGAATTGAAGGTGTTACATACACTAAGAAGGACGATAATAACTACATTACGCTAACGATTGAAGTCGACGTTAATAAATTTAAGTTCGATGATGCGGCAAGTCGCAAGAAGGCGCCAACACTCTATAACACCGTTAATGCAGCTTTGAAAAGAAAAGACAATATTGTTAGCTACCAATTATCTAAAGACGCTATTTTAGAATACGAGTTTAAAGAAGTGAAATAAAGGGGAGTTTTCTAATGAAGAAAATCTTGAAGTTATCGATTGTACTATTAGGAGCGTTATTTGTATTGCTAGGATGTCGTTCGGAAAGTAAATCAGTCTTTGTTTTACAAACAGATACTTCGAAAGTTACTTATACCTATGTATATGACAAAGGAAATGACACAGTTATATCTCTAACAACCGATGTAGTAGTACGTTTATCAGGGGTTCAGGAATTTGCAACAGAAACACGTCAAAAAAGAGATGAACTCGTGAATCAAATGAAAGATATTGAGGGCGTAAAAGTCACTTCGTCAGATGGTGAAAATGCAATAGGTTTCACTATTGAAATAGATGTGAAGAAGTTCAAATTGGATGACGCAGAAAGTCGTGAAAAAGCGCCAAGTTTGTATCAAACAATGGATACCGCACTGATTAAGAAAGATGATAAAGTCAGCTTTTCAGCGTCTAAAGAAAGCATTGAACGACTTGGACTTGAAGAGCAAAAAGAAGAGAAATAAATATAGAAGAACTTGGGTTACGGCAAACGTAATCCAAATTTTTTATTGGAGGAACAGCATAAATTCACCTTTTTAAGGCAGAGAGATTGCCTAAGTGGCGGTGAGGTGCTACAATACAAACATAAATAACATTTTCGGGGCAAGGTGAAATTCCTGACCGGTGGTATAGTCCACGAGCCGATTGGCATGATCTGGTGCAATTCCAGAACCGATAGTATAGTCTAGATGTGAGAAAATGGCACTATTTCAACAAGTCTATTTGACGAGCAGTATTGAAAGGTCCATTTCAATACTGCTTTTTCTTTGAAACTGAGAAACAGTGCAATTTCCTTCGCCCTATGAAGGAGGACGTACCATGAGTACAAATGTAAGAAAGTCGAACAGAACATCGGCTAAAAAAATTGTTCTAGTAGGAGTTTTTGGTGCGATTAGTACCGTGTTAATGCTGTTGTCATTCAACGTACCGTTTATCCCAACATTCGTGAAGCTCGACTTCTCGGATTTACCAGTGTTGCTGGGTGGATATCTTCTTGGACCATTGCACGGAAGCTTGATTGCGCTCATCAAAGTGTTGCTCAACTTCTTCTATAATGGGTCAATGACCTTTGGAATCGGAGAGACAGTGAACTTAATCGGTAGCTTAAGCTTTATGTTACCAGCAGTGCTTTACTATCAACGCCGCCGTAATTTTAAATCAGCGGTGATTAGCTTAGTCATCGGTACGATTTCAGCGACAGTGGTGTTACTGCTAGCAAACTATTTCGTGATGTTCCCACTTTACGCAACAGCGATGAACTTCCCAATGGAAAAAATCGTGGCTGCAGCACATGCGTTAAACCCATTTGTAACAGACTTAGGGTCATTAATGGCATTTGCATTGCTTCCATTTAATATCGTAAAGTTTGGCCTAAATAGCGTACTTGCGATGTTAATGTACAAGCGTTTAGCACAAACCTTAAAATTAGAACATTAATCTAGAGTCGGGCTTCGTGCCCGGCTTTTTGTTTATAGGAAAATTTCTTCTATATAATAGTAGAAAACTGCTTAAAAATTTCCAGAAACTCTTTATTTCCAATAGCAATCTATGAAAAAATGAGGTAGGATAGATAAGAATGAGGTGAACCAATGAAAGGAAAAACATGGACTAAGTTGCAACAGTTCATCGTTGCACTGAGCGCCGTTCTCATGGGAATGAGCGGTTATTTAACCATTACACAAGGAACATTCTTTGGACTAGCGGCACCGACCGTTTCCATTCTATCCATCTTCTTTAGCAGCCTTCTACTTTGGCTCTTTGTCGCAACAGACTGGCCGAGTGTTCTCTGCTATGTGATGTTAGGCATCGGGATGCTTCCTGGAGTAAATTACTCACAGATTTTCAGTCTGTCGTTTGGGAATACAACCTTTATCTTCCTATTATTTACATTCTTAATGACTTACGCTTTGGAACAAACGCCCGCACTGAGACGATTCGTTGCGCGTGCACTCGGTAGCTCCTTTGCAGGGAAGTCTCCATGGCATTTTATCGGGACTTTTTATGTCAGCGTTCTTGCCATTAGTCTCTTTATTTCGCCGACGATTCTCTTTATGATTGTCTTCCCGATTTACGAGGAAATCATGGCCGTTCTTGGGTTGAAAAAGGGGATAGAGAAGCTTCAGTACTCCTGATCGCACTTTTTGCCACGGTGGCAATCGGTACTGCGATGACGCCAATCAATCACGTCTTCTCTGTGACCGCCATGGCGCTTTACAAGAGTGCAACAGGAATCGCGATTTCCAACGCGCAATATATGATGATTGGAATTCCAGCCGGACTCGTGCTCTTTATCGCGATGGGAGTTGTTCTTAGAACGATTTGGAGAGTGGATTTGTCAACTGTAGAAATGAAACCACTCGAATCGCTTGAAGCACTTCCTGCTAAATCAAAACGCGAAACTGCAACAGTGCTGATTTTCATGGGAGTCGTTTTATTATGGGTACTTCCGGAACTCGTAGGAGGATTCTTACCGGACGTTGCGGCCTTCCTAAAAACAGCAGGGATGGCATTTCCACCGATGATTGGGGTTATCCTGATGGCGATTCTGGCCTTTGACGGGAAACCACTCTTGTCGATTCAAGAAGGACTGCAAAAGGGTGTGTACTGGCCAAGTATGTTCCTGGTAGGAGCGACTCTAAGCATGGGAACTCTTGTCACAAAACCGGAATTAGGAGTCATCGGACTTCTTGAAAGTTCACTCGTACCTGTATTTGCGACACTAGCTCCAATTCTTGTCGTAATCATCTTCGTCCTTTGGGCAGGATTACAAACGAATGTCTCTTCAAACTTAGTAACCGTATCGGTCGTCACAACCGTATTAACGACTGTCTATGCGACAGGTTCAGTCGACGTCCAAGCTGGAACGATTGCCTGCTTGATTGGATTTATGGCGAGTCTAGCCTTCATGACACCACCAAGCATGCCGTATGTAGCGATTTCGGTCGGTTCTGGTTGGACGAATGCAAAAGATGCCTTTGTATACGGAGGGGGCCTATTCTTACTCAGTGCCGCTAGTGCGATTATTGTAGGTTACCCATTAGGCGTCTTCTTTGGAATTTAAATGAGGAGGAAATCTCTTGTTAGAAAAACAACGCGCAGAAATTGATGCCATCGACCGCGAGATTGTAGCGCTCTTTGAACGCCGCATGCAAGTCGTTGTCGATGTCGCTCGTATTAAAAAAGAAAATGGCATTGCGATTTTAGATGCGAATCGCGAAAAAGAAGTAATTGCCAAGGTACAGTCGTACTTGAAAGATGCCACTTTAAAAGAAGAGTTGGCAGAAGCGTACGAGACTTTGATGAAAGTTTCGAAGGACTATCAGAAAAAAAGAATGAATCATTAATAGAACAAATCTCTTAGAAGGTAATCCTATCTAAGAGATTTTTTGTATTGTGATTATATTAAAAGGCAATCCTGTTCTTTCAAGAAAAAGGTGTAATTGAAAAGAGAAGAGTGCTAGAATAACATTAGTTGAATGTATTGATGTAAAGGAGTGGAGGGAAATGGAGAATTCTTTAGAAATCATTTTACAAAGGACCAAGTGGTTTAGACAAGCTCGATTTGGGATGTTTATTCATTTTGGTCTTTATGCGATTCCTGGAAGGGGAGAATGGATTCGCAGTAATGAAAAAATGACAATTGAAGATTATCAACCCTATTTTGACGCATTTAATCCAAGTGAATTCGATGCCAAAGTATGGGCAAAGGCTGCTAAAGAAGCGGGAATGAAATATGTCGTGTTGACAGCAAAACATCATGATGGATTCTGTCTTTTTGATTCCGAGTATACAGATTATAAAATTACCAATACACCCTTTGGAAGGGATTTGGTTCGGGAATTTGTAGAGGCAGTAAGGGCTGAAGGGCTTCGAGTCGGACTATATTTTTAGTCTGCTGGACTGGTATCATCCAGATTATCCGAAGTACTCAGATCGACATCATCCTATGAGAGGAAATGAAACTTTTAAAGGCGAAGCGATTGATTTCGAGCGTTACTTGGACTTCATGCACCACCAAGTGGAAGAAATTGTCACCAAATACGGAAAGCTCGACATCCTTTGGTTTGATTTTTTTCATATGCAGAGATGTTTGGTGAAAAAAATGGAAAGCGAGTGAACTAATTGATCTTGTTCGAAAGCATCAACCAGACGTTGTCGTTGATAACCGATTAGAGACTTCCGGGGAAGGGTTTGGAAGTATTGCAACAGAAGAGATTCATTCTTATTCTGGAGACTTTGTTAGTCCAGAACAAATCGTACCGCATGAAGGGATTCGGAATGAAAAAAAGGGGAATTGCTACCGTGGGAATTATGCCTCACTATGAATAACCATTGGGCCTATAACCCAAGCGATAAACTCTATAAGAGCCCTAAAGTACTCATTCGTAAACTGGTGGAATGTGTTAGTAAGGGTGGAAACATGATTTTAAATGTTGGCCCTACTGCTAAAGGGAACTTTCCACAAGAGAGCATTGAGATTTTACAGGGCATTGGAGAATGGATGAAGAAGAATGGCGAATCAATCTATCGTGGGGGATTTGTGAATTTACCAAAACCAGAATGGGGCTATTATACTAAGGATGGTAAAAAAATCTTTACGCACATGTTTTCGAACAACCGATTGGTCCGATTGCCTTAACGGGGATCCATCGAGAACAAATTCAACGAATGAGTTTTGTACATGATGGTAGTGAAGTGAGAATTTCTAATAGTTGGACGACGTTAGCTTTTCAAAATGTTTGTTTTGCACAATATGGAGAAATAGGGGCTTATACGTATCCTTTACCGGATGTGGTAGATAGTGTTATCAAGATTGAACTTAAAGAAGAACTTTAATCATTTAAAGAAAGGAGAACAAGCATGTTTGAACACTTATCCTTCAAAGGGGAGTGGAGAGCGTACCAAAAGCGCATTTTAGAAAAGAGCGATACGATTATGGCGGATGGCCATATTCATTTGGTGGCAGCTCCAGGTTCTGGGAAAACGACGCTAGGAATCGAATTTATCCGTCGCAATAGTAATCCTGCGCTTATTTTAGTACCGACTGTGACGATTCGCCAGCAGTGGGTGGACCGTATTCGTGAGGCGTTTCTGGATGATGCGAGTCTAGCCGATGAAATGATTTCGCAAAATCTGAAGCAGCCAAAGACCATCACCGTTGCGACGTATCAAGCCTTGCACAGTGCCATCAATCGTCTGGAAGGCGACGCGGAAGTAGAGGATACGGATGATGTGGTCGAGAACGAGCACTTTGATTTTAAAGACGTGGATATCATCGCACTCTTCAAGAATGCGTCTCTTGGAACATTATGCCTCGATGAGTGTCATCACTTGCGAAATGAATGGTGGAAGAGTCTAGAAACCTTCCGTAAATCCTTTGCGGATATAAATGTGATTTCTCTAACGGCAACACCGCCATATGAAGGAGAACCTGCACTTTGGGAGCGTTATGTAGCCATGTGTGGGGAAATCGATGAAGAAATTACCGTTCCCGAACTCGTTAAAGAGGGTAGTTTGTGTCCGCACCAGGACTATGTGTATTTCTCTTTCCCAACGAAAGAAGAAGAGAAACAACTCGATCAGTTTTCTACGCAGAAGAGAGCCTTCTTGAAAAATTTATCGTCTGATTCGATGTTTTGTGAGGCGGTAAGAACTAGCCGTGCGCTCGATGGAACGATCTCAGAAGATGAACTCTTAAACGAGCCGAAATACCTCTCGGCAACACTGATTTTCCTACGTCATAAAGGTATCGAGTTTCCGAAACATTTCCAACAATTACTCGGGGCAAGCCTGCTTCCAACATTTGACTTGGCGTGGTTTGAAATCCTCTTACAGGGAATGTTATTCGACGTGCCGCATTGGTATGATTTATCCGAAGAAGATTGTAAGGAATTGAAGCATGAGTTGAAATCGCTCGGGTTAATTGACCGTAAACAAGTGCAGTTACTTCGCAATAAACAACTCGACCAACTGTTAAATCAATCTCTTGGGAAATTAAACGCGGTCCGAGACATTTTCAAGGCGGAATACGAAACATTAGGCAGCGAATTGAGACAATTGATTCTAACCGACTTCATTCGAAAAGATTTTGAGGTGCACTTAGGAAATCCAGAAGTTCAATATAGCCAACTGGGCGTATTACCGTACTTCGAAGTGCTTCGTAGAGAGCTTGTGGAGCAGCAATTAGACGTTCCTGTGGCGGTTTTAACAGGAAGTCTCGTAATTATTCCAACAGCTGTAAAACCTCGTCTAGAGGCTATTTTCGGCCCCGATAAGATTACCTTCCAACCAGTAGGCCAACTCGATGAAAACGACTATGTGAAGGTGCGTCTAGTAGGGACGCAACATGATTTAGTCAGCGCCGTGACGCAGCTCTTCCAAGAAGGGCAAATCCATGTCGTAATTGGAACAAAATCTCTCCTCGGTGAAGGTTGGGATGCGCCATGCGTGAACTCATTGATTCTCGCTAGCTTTGTCGGAAGTTTCATGCTTAGCAATCAGATGCGAGGTCGCGCGATTCGCATTTGGCCGGAAAATCCAGATAAAACAAGTAGCGTTTGGCATCTCGTGTCCATTAATCTGGCGGAGAAAAAACTATTCAAGAAGAAAGAAGACGAAGAGGTTGCTGTGGGAATCGATAGTCCGGATATGGAATTGTTACAACGCCGCATGAAGCAGTTCTTAGGACTACACTATAATGAAAATACAATTGAATCAGGCGTAGATCGATTAGACCTTGGAACGATCAAGTTTACGAAGAAGGATTTAACAAAGCTCAATCAAGAAACCATTGAACGCTCGCGTAACCGCGAAGAGTTGAAGAAGCGCTGGAATGAATCCCTTCCGCTTCTAGAAGACATGGAAGTCTCTAATGAAGTTGCAGTGGACAAGACATTCTTGCCAACCGTTCTTCTGACAGATGCACGGAAAATTCTAACCTATGCGCAAGCAATCGCACTGACGGAACTGATTGTCTACATTATTCTCGAGTTTGCGAACGGACCGTCCCAACTCTTATATCCAGTGTTTATCCTGTCGCTGATCGCATTAAATATCGTCTGGTTAAGATATTTCCTATACAAGAGCCCGTATAAACGCCTCGAACTTTTTGCCGAAGCCGTCCGAAAAGCATTACTCGCGTCAGGACATCTGCAGACGCAAAACTGTAAGGCCAGAGTCGTTCGTGGGGATAAGAATTCGATTCAAACGGCAACTTATTTAAAAGGTGGAACCTTGCGCGAAAAAGAAATTTTTGCACAGGCACTATCTGAATTCTTCGCTCCAATCGAGAACCAGCGCTATATTTTAAGAGCTACGACTTGGGTCAATGACCAAACGAAATATTTTGCCGTCCCAAGCATGTTCGATAAACGAAAAGAAGACGTCATCGTCTTTGTTGCCAATATCGAAAAATACATCGGCTCATACGAAATCATCTATACCCGAAGCGTAGAGGGCCGTCATATTCTTTTAGATGCTCGTCTGAACGCATTGGGAAATAAACAAGATCGCACCTTCTCGAAGAAAAAAGTGACATCTAAACTAAAATAGAGATAAAGAATCTAGCCGCTAACCTGACTAGATTCTTTATGTTTTTTCGGTAAAATCCTTGCATTCTATTTCAAACTATTGTAAGATATCTGAGTACGAAATTTTAATATTTGCTGGAGGGGTAGCGAAGTGGCTAAACGCGGCGGACTGTAAATCCGCTCCTTCGGGTTCGGCAGTTCGAATCTGCCCCCCTCCACCATTGGGGTATAGCCAAGCGGTAAGGCAACGGACTTTGACTCCGTCATTCGTTGGTTCGAATCCAGCTACCCCAGTCCTACAGGCACCGATTCCGGTGCCTTTTTTGTTGCCCAAATCTAGATTTTTCGCACCTTCGCAGCACCCACACCTTGTCCTTCCCCTCGCCAGAAACCATTCGTAATTTTCTTTGTGACTGGATTTTGGTAGAGCAGTTGAAAAAGATGTCTCGAAAGAGTTGAAAAGTTCCATAGTAGCAGTAATAGGGAATAGCATTCAAAGTGAATTACGACCTCTTGAAAAGTCATTTTCTAGAGGTCGTTTGAATCTTGAAAGAGCTTGAGACTTCGGCTCAAGCCGGTGCCCTATTACAGCTACTATTAGAAACTTTTCAATCGAAGAGACATCTTTTTCTTTTCTTAGCACACCAATCAGCCAAAAAAACGGTCAAAAAAAGTAAGAAAAAAATTACGAAATGTTTCAAAAAGGGACTAAAAAAATTTCCTAACAATAGGAAAAAGATTTTAGGTATAATGGAATCAAAGAATCTGCTATAGTCAAATTAAGGTGGAGGGATTTTTAATGAAACAACGACACCAACAACTATTGCACTTACTTGCACGCCAAGAATGGATCAAAGGACGCGAATTAGCTTCCTGCCTCGGCGTCAGTGCAAGAACAGTGCGTTCCGATATCGAACAAATCAACCGAGAAATGCCGCATATCATTCAAGCGGATCGCCAAAAAGGATATCACCTCGTAGCTTTCCAACAAAATCGATATGCAGACCCAGAAGGATTACTAAGAGCGCCACAAGATAGTGCAGAAAGAAGCGCGAACTTGCTGAAGCAACTCTTGTTCAATGAGGAGGGCGTTTCCATCGAAGCTTTTTGCGAACAATGTTTTGTAAGCGCTAAAACGTTTGATATAGACCGCATTCGTGTCCAACAACAACTGGAAGAATACGACGGTCTGGAACTCGTGACGAAGAATGGGGCGCTTGTATTAGAAGGGCCAGAAGCCAGCAAGCGAAAATTGTATAGAGAACTACTGAAAAAAGAATTAAACGAAGACTTCTTGAATAGTTCAGAGCTCATGAATGTGTATCCGGAGTTGGATATGGAGCAATTAGAGGCGATTATTTGGGCGAAATTAAAAGAGTATCGCTATTCGATTCGCAAAACGCTCATGCCGTTTCTATTGTTACATTTAGGACTGGTGTTGCAACGAGTAAGACTAGGACAAACGGTACAAGAAGGTAGTGTAGAAGGCCTTGATTTAGAGGTTGAAGCTATGATTGTTCGTTCGATTTTCAAAGAAATGCTAGGCGATAAAGAGATTCCGGAAGGAGAAATTCTTTCCTATGCAAAACTCTTAAAGGCGTATCATAATTCAAATGCCTTTCAATCAGAAGTTCATTTCAAAGGAAAAACCATTCGATTAGAAGAACTAACGAACGCTATTGATGAGCGACTCTTTCAGTGGATGGGCATCTCGTTTGTGGATCAAAAGGAATTCAAGGTGCGATTCCAATTGCACTTACAAGGATTACTCGAACGAGTACAGATGAACTTAAGCCTACCTAATCATTATGTGCAAACCTTTAAACGACAATATCCGCTGGTGTTTGATACGGCAGTTTCCGTGAGTCAGTATTTGATGAGCGAGCTGCAATGCCAAATTACCGAAGAGGAAATTGGATTTTTGGCACTGCATATTGGTGCAGCATATATGCAAGGAGCGACAAACGCGAAACTACGCGCTGTCCTTATCGCGAATACGCAATATCCGTTGATTGCTGGAAGTGTGGAGCGATTGAAGGAGCAGTTCCAACATCGCTTGGATTTTGTAGCCGAAGAAGCGACGTTCACTACAGGTGTGACGGAGTTTTACGAGGCCGATTTACTCATCACCTTTGAGCAAATGGAACCATCCGTTGCGATTCCAGTCGTTCGATTAGGACTATTTTTCAATACGCAAGATGAGATTCAGCTGATTCGAGTGATGAATACGTTAGAAACGCAGAAGATGAGTGAAACGATTCGCACTCAAATTGGACAGTTGATGGATGAAGATTTCTTCTATGCAGACGTGGAGGCTACTAGCCGAGAAGAAATCTTAATGCAAATGGGTTCGCACTTAGAAGCAGCAGGTATTGTGACTGAAGACTTTCTACCATCTGTCATGAAACGCGAAAGTCTCTCTTCGACGGATTTCGATTATTCGATTGCGATTCCGCATCCGTTACATCCATCTAGCAAGCGCTCGATGATTTCCATTGCGGTATTAAGAGAGCCGATTCAGTGGAATCATTTCCCAGTGAAACTCGTCATCTTACTCGCGTTGAAGGAAGAGGATATGGAATTCATGCAACTCTTCTTACGATGGCTCGGGAAGCAACTGGACTCCCCGGACAAAATGATGTGTTTATTAGAAGCAAAAAATGTAGAGTCGTTTATTCAAGCGATTCGATAAGGAAGGAGGAAATCGTATGGAAGGCATTGAGCTAGTGTGTTTTAAGATGATTAGCGCACTAGGTGCAGCAAAATCCAGTTTTATGGAGGCGGTGCAAGAAGCGCGTTTAGGACATTTTGAAGAGGCGCGCCGTTGTATTGAAGAAGGAGATAAATATCATGCAGAAGGTCATGAAGCACACTTCGGGTTATTACAACAAGAAACATCTGGTGAGCCGGTGCAATTATCTCTCTTACTGGTCCATGCTGAAGACCAGTTGATGAATGCGGAATTTCTTAAAATTACAGCAGAAGAAATTATCGCCCTTTATGAACGGATTGAAAGTATTAAATAGAAATGGAAGGAGGAAATGAAAATGAAAAGAATTTATCTATTTTGTAGTGCGGGGATGTCAACTAGTCTAGTGGCTAGCAGAATGCAAGACGTGGCAGATAAGCATAATTTGCCGCTAGAAATTAAAGCGTTTCCAGACCGTAATATCGATACGATTTACGAGCAATACCATCCAGACGTAATCTTGTTAGGACCTCAAGTGAAATTCAAATTCAATGCGGTTCATGCAAAATACGATCCGATGGGAGTTCCTGTCGATGTCATCAATCTTGAAGATTACGGAAATGCAGATGGCGAACGTATCTTGAAACGTGCCATTCAATTATTAAAATCAAAAAAAGAACAATAGGAGGTTAGTACAATGTTTGCAGGTTTAGAAAACACGATGGGACGCGTGGCAGAACGTCTTAGCACGAATAAGGTGCTAGTTGCGATTCGTGACGGGTTCTTAGTCGGTACACCATTAATTATCGTAGCATCCATTTTCCTTGTAATTGCCAACTTCCCGGTACCAGGGTATAGCGACTTTATGGCGCAATTCTTCGGTAAGGGTTGGGAAAACTCGATGGATGCCGTGATTGATTCAACGTTTAGTATTTTAGCAGTTTTAGGGGCAGTTGGTATCGGTTATTCTTATGCCAAACAATTAGAAAGTGATGCCATTGCAGGTGGAGCTTTATCACTTGTCTGCTACCTTATCATGACTCCAAAAGTTCACCCAAAATTTGTGAATGAAGCAGGTAAAGCATTTAGTGGTTTTGCCTTTTCAAACCTTGGTTCTGCAGGGGTGTTCTTAGCGATGATTACTGCGATTGTGTCAGTAAAAATCTTCGTAACGATTCAGAAAAAAGGATGGGTTATCAAACTTCCTGATGCAGTGCCACCAGCAGTTTACCATTCATTTGCAGCTTTAATTCCTAGTGCGTTTGCGATGTTCTTTGCTTTTGCAATCTATCTCATCTTCTCATTAACAGAATATCAATACGCACAAACATTTATTTATAAAGTGTTACAAGCTCCGTTAGAAGGATTCGGTCAAACAGTATTCTTCGAACCAATCTATCAATTCCTATCAACTCTATTCTGGTTCTTCGGAATTAATGGTCCAGCTGTAACAAATACAGTATTTAACCCAATTCACTTAGTATTAACAAACCAAAACTTAGAAGCATTTAAGCAGGTCAACCATTACCAAACATCTTCACTGGACCTTTCGGAGACTTCTTCGGTAACTTCGGTGGTGGAGGTAGTACATTATCTCTTGTATTCTTAATGGTCTTCCTTGCAAAATCAGAACGAATGAAGAAACTCGGTCGATTAGCTTTAATCCCTGGTATTTTCGGTATCAACGAAATGGTTACATTCGGTTTACCAGTAGTATTAAACCCAATTATCGCGATTCCATTCTTATTAACACCACTTGTAAATACAATCTTAGCAACAATCGCTACAATGGTCGGAATTATCCCTTATACAACAGGGGCATCTCTCCCATGGACAACGCCATTCTTCTTCTCTGGATGGTTATCAACAGGTAGTATCGTAGCCGGATTCTTCCAAATCTTCTTGATTCTTTTAGGTTGCTTAATCTACTTCCCATTCTTCAAAGCATTGGATAACCAATACTTGAAAGAAGAAGCAGGCTCTAGCATGTTAACGGGTGATGAATTAGACGACGTTGACTTAAATGACTTATCATTTGATGATTTATAAAATTACAAAAGCATAAGTCACAAGATTTCATAACATTGGGTGGCATGCAAAAAACGCTGCCACCTTTTTGTATAGAGAGGGGTGAACAGATGAGAACACTATTATTATTTGACCAAGTTCAAGCAGGATACGGCGGAAAGGAACGTGGCGATACAGAATTAGGCCTTGAAAAAGGCGGAGTGGGTTCTTATTTAATGTTCAAAGAGGATTTTGAAAAAGCAGGACTTACGGCACTTGCGACGATTTATTGTGGGCCGGATTATTTCCAAGCGCATAAAGAAGAAGTGATTCATAAAATCAAAAATCTGATTTTAAAAACGAAAGCAGAAGTGCTCTTTGCAGGCCCATGTTTTAACTACGGCACCTATGCGCAAATGGCAGCAGAAATTGCGTTAGCGATTCAAGAGCAAACTGACTGCAAGCCTTATGTGATTTGTTCGAAAGAGAATGAAGAAACCATCGCAGCCTATAAAGATAAAGTCGTCATGCTCGAAATGCCGAAAAAAGGCGGCGTGGGCTTACGCGAAGCATTAGGCGGAGCCGTAGCAATTATTAGCGGAACAAAAGACGAAAGTGAACAACGATTTCAGTAAAAGAGGTGACAGAGAATGTGGGGTATGATTGCGACATGGAGAATGGCGCTCGAAGGAATCCAGAAGGTGACCCCGAATTTAGAAGCGGGCGGGACTGCAGGAGATGCTATTGAAGGCGCGATTAAAGAAGTGGAGGACTTCCCTTACTTTAAATCTGTTGGATATGGCGGACTTCCAAACGAAGAGATGGAAGTGGAGTTGGATGCCGCTTATTTAGATGGATCGACGTTTGATTTCGGTGCGGTCTGTGCCTTAAAACAGTTCGCCAATCCAATCTCGGTGGCGCGTGCCTTGAGTGCTTATAAAGTGAATAATGTGCTGGTCGGAGAAGGAGCAGCAGCCTTTGCGAAGGCTCATCATTTCGAAGAAAGACATGCTGACGGACCGTGCGAAGATTCATTTCCATAATCGATTGAAAGATATTGAACGCGAACAACTCACGCCGTATGCTGGACATGATACGGTTGGTATGGTGGGATTGGACGCATCTGGAGATATGGTCGCAGGGACCTCAACGAGCGGACTCTTTATGAAGAAGCCGGGTCGTGTAGGAGATTCTCCTTTTATCGGATCTGGATTATATGTCGACAGCACGATTGGTGGCGCGACGGCAACGGGTCTAGGGGAAGACTTGATGAAAGGCGTGATTTCGTATGAAATCGTCCGTCTAATGAAAGAAGGCCTCTCTCCGCAAAAGGCGTGTGAAAAAGCCGTGAGCGACCTTGCAGAAAGATTGAAGAGAACGCGTGGCGAAGCCGGAGATATTTCTGTGGTGGCCATGAATGCCAAAGGAGACTTTGGGGCAGCTTCCAATATCGAGAACTTCTCATTTGTTGTTGCCACAAGTACACTAGCACCAACGGTATTCCGTGTGCATCCACAAAGTGATGGCACGATGCGACATGAATTAGCGACAAAAGAATGGCTTGAAGCATATTTAGAAGAGCGCATGAAGCCATTGGAGGTCAAAGAATGAATCAAGAAGAATGGATTGCGGAGTTGAAAGGCATTCAACCTGCACTCTTTGAAGGGCTACGACGAATAGTCGCCATTCCAAGTATTCGAGGAGAAGCAGAAGATGGTGCTCCATTTGGCAAGGGGCCTAGACAGGCGCTTGATGAAGTGCTTGCGATTGCGAGTGAACTTGGATTTCAAACAAAGAATATCGATAATAAGATCGGATACGCACAGTACGGAGAAGACCGACCAGATGGCGCGTACTATGGCATCTTTGGACACGTGGATGTGATGCCGCTTGGAGAAGGGTGGATTTCTCCAGCGTTAGAGCTTACCGTTCGTGATGGAAGACTCTACGGGCGCGGTACATTGGATAACAAAGGACCAATTCTATCGAACCTATATGCGTTATATGTGTTGAAGGAAAAGGGTGTGACCTTTGATAGACCGGTGCGGATTGTCTTTGGGACGAATGAGGAGACAGGATTTGGATGCGTGAAGCACTATTTAACGAAAGAAATTCCTCCGACATTCGGGTGGACGCCAGACTGTAAATGGCCAGTCGTCTACGGCGAACGCGGTCGTCTCAGAGTACGATTGTCTGTATCTTCGGATAAAGTATCCGGATTGTATACATTTGCCAACGAAAAACTGCTCCATACAAACCATCGCGGGGAAGAATTGGGCATCGCCTATGAAGATAGTGACTTCGGGATGATGCAACTGAGAGGAGAAACGTTTGGAGTGGAAGACGGTCGCCATTATGTCGAATGGACGATGTGCTATCCAGCTAGTTGTACGAAAGACGAGTTGATTGAACACATCCATGCGCATGTGCCAGAAGGTGGCGTGCTAGACGTGATTTCGCATTGGGACCCAGTGCTTTATGACAAGGATTCCGCCTATGTGCGAGCCTTGCAGAAGGTGTACACGGATATCACGCAGAGCGATAGCGTTCCAGTGACAACAACGGGTGGAACCTATGCCAAAATCATTCCAAATATCATTGCGTATGGCCCAAGTTTCCCAGGGCAAAGAGATATTGCGCATTTGCCAAACGAATGGATTGGCATTAAAGACTTAGAAACAGATACGATTATTTACGGAATAGCGCTACTCGCATTGTCGCGCATGAAAGAGGGGTCGGTATGACAGTAGAAGTATGTGTTGGAAGCATTACAGACTGCCAGATTGCAGAGCGTGCTGGTGCTGACCGCATTGAATTGAATAGCGCTCTTTTCTTAGGAGGATTAACGCCAAGTATCGGTACTTTACAGAAAGTGCTCGATTCTGGAGTGAGCCTTCCGATTGTGTGCATGGTTCGTCCTCGTGGCGCAGGCTTTTTGTTACACGAAGGAAGAGTTTGAAAGCATGCTAATCGATGCCAAACTCTTATTAGAAGCGGGTGCGAAAGGGTTAGCGTTTGGATTTCTATTAGAAGACCGGACGATTGACTGGAACCGTACGAAGCAGATGATTGAGTTGTGTCAGAAATATCATGCCGAGAGTGTGTTCCATAAGGCGTTTGACCTTGTGCCGGATGTGGAGAGTGCCATCGAGGGCTTAATCAAACTTGGATGCACGCGCATTTTAACAGGGGGACAACAGGCGCACATTGAAAAAGGAATCCCGCTCTTAAAAGAGTTACAATCTCGCTACGGAAGTCAAATGGAACTGCTTTGTGGCGGCGGTGTCACGAAAAGAAAATGTGCAACACTTAATGCAGGAGACGGGAATTTCGCAAATCCATGGAACGTTTAAGACGTGGAAAAACGGACCCGACGACTGCAGGAGATGGGCTGAGCTATGCCTATCATGAAAATGGAGATTACGAACAGACGGATGAAGCGTTGTTGAAGGAAGTAGTGGCGCTTGTTCGTGGACAGGAGGAAACGAAATGAGTAAACGATTGTTAAATTGTGCGGCCAGTGATTTCAGAAAAAAATGACAGGACAAGAATTGAAAAAGGCGATTGAAGCCGCAGAAGGAAGAACGGTATGCTGTGAAACGGTATGCTCACGTCCAACGATGCTGAATGAATTATCGAACGCAGAAATTGCAAAGGCGTTCGGCGGAGACATGGTGCTCTTGAACGGGTTTGACTGTATTGATCCACTGATTTATGGTGCTGAAGAAAGTAAAAATCCAGTCCAACGTGCGAAAGAACTGAGTGGGTTGCCAATCGGGGCGAACTTGGAGCCAGTGGATATGAATGCAGAAATGCTAGAAACACGTATCGAAATCTCACCAGGGCGTACATGTACGGTGGAAACAGTGAAACGTGCCGAAGAACTCGGTCTTGATTTTATCTGCTTAACCGGAAATCCAGGGACAGGGGTAACCAATGAAACGATTGAAGCGTCCCTTGCCATGGTGAAACAACACTATTCAGGGCTTGTGATTGCTGGGAAGATGCACGGAGCAGGCTCGAAGGAACCTGTGATGAATGTGGACATCGCGAAACGCTTCATTAAAGCAGGAGCTGATGTGATTCTGGTTCCAGCGGTTGGAACGGTGCCAGGGTTTACCGATGAAGAGCTTGTAGAAATTGTGAAAGTGGCGCATGCCAATGATGCACTTGTGCTCTCTGCGATTGGAACAAGCCAAGAAGGTTCTTCAAGAGAAGTGATTGAACAAATTGCTATCCGTAATAAAGTTGCTGGTGTGGATATTCAACATATCGGGGACGCAGGATACGGTGGTTTAGCGACAGTGGAAAATATTTATGCATTGTCAGTTGCGATTCGAGGTGTTCGTCATACAGTAGCTCGTATGGCACGCTCAGCGATTCGATAAGATAATAAAAAAGAACAGCACACTAGCTGAAGGCTGGTGTGCTGGTTTTTTGTTTTTTAGTGACATGTACAGTGGGTTGTATCGGAGTTGTAAAAAATATTTATTGCAATGTCTTATATTACATATAATACTATGCAAGTGGCAATGCCCACATCCAAATCCTTCGCACTGTGAAGGATTTTGCAGAACGTTGCACGTTCCTTCCGGTGTTCCGGTCCAACGTTCCATTTCTGAGCGCTCGGTCTCATATCCTAATTGTTTTGCAGATCTTCCACTTCCGCAACGGAATAGTCTTTCTTTTCGAGGGCGTCGATGATTTGTTGTAGGGTGTCTTTTGTTACGCCTGCTGGCAATGTCACCAAGATACGACGTAAGCTTTTATCTTTCTCAGTATCGATGGTCATTACGTTCGCAATAGAAGCATACTTGTTAATGACTTTAGAGATGTTCGCAAGTGCGCCTTTTTCACCGCCAGAGATGATGGTTAATACGTAAGAACCGTTTTTCACGTTCCATGATTCTTGAAGCATGCCAAGTAAGCTGCTGTGTGTCAAGATTCCGTAGAAACGTTGTTGTTTATCTAACACGGCAATGTAAGGTAATTCTTTAATCGTGAAGAACACTTTGAAGAAAGAGCTATCCACGCTGATGAATTTAGTCGAGTTTTTAATTAAATGAGTTACTGGAAGGCTCATATCTCCACCGTTTGCTTTGTGGCGATAGATATGCATTTTATAAATGTTTCCTCTAAAGAACGTTTCCGTTTCATCTAATACAGGAACACAGCGGTATCCTGATTCTTCTAAAATCTTAATCGCTTCTTCTAACGTGCATGATTCTTTAACGACCGTTAGACTCTTTTTTGGAACTACAAGAGATTTTAATAACATACTCATTCCTCCTTGAGATTGGTTTCACTACAATAGTACCACTTTTTAGCGAAATTGTAACTAGAAAAAGTTAGGAAATGATGAGAAAACGAAAAGAATCTTTCTGAAAAAAATGCATTAGAAAGGGCTTTAAACATTAAAGAACCATTACAAAAACAGGGGAAATCTTGATTTTTTTCAAAAAAACTGATATGATATCTCTATACCATTCATAGAATAGGTAAAAATCTATAGTTAAAAGGGGTTAACAAAATTATGACAGCTGATTCAGATGGGAGTTCGCTGGGGAGTCCAGATCTTAATCATTGTATTATTAACTGCATTAAATGCATTTTTCTCTGCAGCAGAGATTGCGTTCGTGTCTATCAACCAAGGAAAAAATGGCACAGAAAGCGCAAGAAGGAGATAAGAGAGCCATTAAGGTAATGCGCTTATTAGAGAATTCGGATGAGTTTCTCGCAACAATTCAAGTAGCCATTACATTTGCAGGATTCTTCTCGAGTGCGTCTGCCGCAACAAGTTTCTCTTCACGAATTCAACCATTATTAGGAAACATTCCTGGAGCCGAAACATTATCACTTGTGATTGTGACAGTCGTTCTAGCATACCTCACTTTAGTATTTGGGGAATTATATCCAAAACAAGTAGCGTTGCAAATGGCAGAACAAATTGCATTATATACTGCAGGAATTATTTTGTTTGTCAAAAAGATCTCAAAACCATTCGTATGGATTTTGACGTTCTCAACAGGGTTATTAAAACGAATTACACCAATCGAATTTTCGAGGGTGGAAGAAAAATTAACACGAAGCGAGATGAAGTCTTTACTTGCCAACAGTCGTAACGACGGAGCGATTGATATTTCCGAGTTTACGATGATGCAAGGGTGCTTTCTCTAGATACAAAAACTAGCACGTGAAGTGATGGTTCCACGTACAGACACATTAATGCTCGACGTGGATGACGATTTAGCAGAGAACTTAGAGACCATCTTGAACTGTTCTTATTCTCGTCTTCCTCTTTACGAAGAAGATAAGGATAAAGTAATCGGAGTAATTCACGTAAAAGATGTTTTCCGTGCTGCAAGAGAGCAAGGATTCGACAATATTGACTTACGTGCCTTAGTGCATGAGCCAGTATTCGTTCCATCAACGATTTTCGTGGATGATTTATTAGTAGAATTTAGAAAAACTCGTCAACACTTAGCGGTATTGAAAGATGAATACGGCGGGGTTGAAGGGATTGTTACATTAGAAGACTTGATTGAAGAAATCGTCGGAGATATCGAAGACGAGTACGACGAAGAAGAAAAAGAAGTCGTAGAAATCGATGAAAACAATTCGGTGATTGATGCCGGAATGTCGCTCGACCGATTCAATCAAATTTATCAAACGTCATTAGAGTCTGATGAGGTGGACACAATGGCGGGTGCGATTATCGAGAAACTTGGCTACTTCCCAGATGATGATGAGGTAGTGAAGGTGAGATTCGAAGAGTATCTGTTACAACCGACAGAAACCGAGAATGATCGTATTCGTAAGATCCATGTCACAAAACTTTCTGAGGAAGAACTCGAGCAGATTCGTGCTGAAGAAGGCGAAACAGACGAAACCTATGAAGATAATGACTAATCAAAGGAGGGGGTAACCCCTCCTTTTGTGTGCAAAAAAATAATAGACTTACGTCTATCTGTTAGATTCCTCGGATATCTTCATAATAGTCATAATGGGGCAACGGATTGAGCCTAGCGTCTCAATTCCTACCAAGCTTCAAACTGACTCTACGGGTTACACCCTAGAGTCAGTAATTCACAATGGTTGCGATTCCCTATTATGACTATTATAGAATCCGGGAATCTTCCAGATAGACCATTTTTATAAGCATACAAAAAAGAGGGGTGCCGCCTCTATGGTTCTTCATAGTTTGTGCTGTAAATAAAAAGAACGTGAAAAGGATAGACTTCCGTCTATCTTCCAGATTCTCCGGATGTCTTCATAATAGTCATAATAGGGCAACGGATTGAGCCAAGGTCTCAATCTCTACCAAGCTTCAAACTGACTCTAGGAAATGAATTTCCAGAGTCAGTAATTCACAATGGTTGCGATTCCCTATTACGACTATTATGGAATCCGGGAATCTTCCAGATAGACCATTTTTTATGAGCATACAAAAAAGAGGGGTGCCTCTTTTGTGTGTTTATAAAAAAATGGGTCTTCTTTCGTAATGAAAAAAAGGTGCTTGGATTGTGAAGGTTTTAGCAGTTTGTCAGAAAATAAACAAAAAAATTAAACTTTCTAAAAACCTTGTTGTGACGCCATTGTTAGAATTTAATTCATTTTATACATTATAAGTAGTATTTTATAACAAAAAAATTGTGATATAATGAATTTGAGAATTTTTTTAATGGATTTTTTTGAGGTGTTTTTATGTTGTTTTTTTATGAACAACGTAAGTTAGTTTTAAAAAAATCTAAATACAAAAAAATAAACTCAAAGGAGAAATATTCATATGAAAAGAAAGACTAAAGGTATGTTAGCCGCTGCGGCAGCGCTAATGTGTATATTCGTAGCTTCAGGATGCGGAAAAATCTGGAGGCGGATCTGATACCGCGAATCCAGCTTCTTCAGGCTCTGGAGAAACTGCAGCGCAAAAATTCAAATTCTGGGGCAGAAACCATCGAAAAGTATATCGTTATGGATGGGAGTAGAATAAATGTTCTTACTAATAAAGGAAACGTCTATTATATCGGTGGAGGTCTAAACTTTAGTAAGGATGATGTTGCTGTTGAAACTCCGACGAAGTTTTTTTAGAAAACATTAGCTTTATTCCTGGTAACGGAAGTACTTGGATTGATAAAAAAACGGTGATTTATACATTAATGGGATCGACCCTATTAAAGGCGGAGCAGTTGATGCGCCTAAAAAATTAGGTGGTAATATTGTTGTCTCAACTCCATACCTCATGGGGATAGTTGCGGTAGACAAGGATGGAAATCTATATTCCTATGGTCAAGCCAAATACAATGGGTTTGACAAGGACTATGCAGAGTTGACTAAGATTGATAGCATCAAGGATGTTGTAAAAGTAACATCAGACCACAAAAAAATCGATTCTTTTTTTGGCTCTAACCAAAGATGGTACAGCTTATAGCAAAGCAGCTGATGAAGACTTTAAAAAAAGTGATGGATAATGTTAAAGACATCCAAGGAAATTATATTATTACAAAAGATGATGTTATGTACTATTCAGGTAAACAACCAGAAAAAAATTGGACAAGGACTTAAACTTAGTAAGTATGTAGACCCAAGATCGGCAGTATTTGTTGAAAAATCAAACCATTGCAAGATTGGATTGGAACGGAAAACCACTTAAGGCCGATAAAGAAATAGATACACTATACGGTTACTATCCTAAGGATATAAAAGAGGTACTTTACCACGATATTTTCGAGCAATCCCAAAAAAAGAAAGTATTAAAAATTCTTAAAATGGTTTACGAAAAATACAAATGGTGAAATTGTATTATACGGAGTCAACGATTGTTATAAAGAGACAGGAAAAAGTAGAAACTAATACAAAAAGTCACTAAGAGTGTAGAAGATATATCTAAAAATTTGGGAATTTATTAAAGCATCTAAAAAAATAATTAGTGTAAATCAATGAAAGAGCAATCGAGAGGGTTGCTCTTTTTTTATTTTAGTCATTATTTAAACAGATAGAAAGAAATGATATACTTTCAGTGAGGAGGTGGGGTTGTTGAAAATCATTTTAAAAGAGGACATCGAGCTGTATCGTTATTTGATTGCTAAGGCGACATTTTTACAAACGCATAAAGAATACCGCTTGGCAGAATCTTTCTTAGATAGTAATTGTTTTTTAGTAGCCAACCGCAAAACAAAAGAGAAAGTGTTTGTCTCACTGTTTAAACAACCGACGAAAGAACCGACTGACCTAGAGTGTAAAAAGGTAGTGTATATTCAAAATGCGAATACGAAGATTCCGGAAGGGTTTGACGTAGAAAGGGCGGATAAAGAGTTCAATGACCAGCTCGCCAAGAATATCCGACTGGGATTTTTAGCACCAGATCAGTTAGTTGAACAGTTTCAAGGGGTATTTAAAGAAGACGTTGAGACGTATTTTAAAAAGGCAGAAGCAGCGATTCGAGAAGAGCGACAAGTTTTTGTGAAGTACTATGCCAAGGATACAATTGAGAAGAATCCGTATCAGGTGGTGGAAGGGAATGTGTCGTTTAGTCATCCGAAGCATTTCAATGACCCGTTTGACTGTAATTGCTACTACGCGGACGGCCATTCGATGATGGATTTCTTCCGTGTGTTTTGCTTTACGCACGCTGCAGATAATATTTTAATGTGGTCTTATTACGCCAATAGCCACGCAGGGTATGCGCTTGAGTATTCGTATGCGAGTCTGTTAGATAAAATTCATTCCTTACAGGTAGATGGACTTTGTGTATACGGCCCGGTGGAATATATTGATAAACGTCCTAATACGAGAAGCAATAGCAATCAATTTTCTTATTCGAATCTGAATTTCTATATTAAAAGCGACCTTTGCAAAATTCAAAGAGTGGCAACACGAGAGAGAATACCGTTTCGTGTGCATTTTGGATGAAAACACAGAAGGCGTGCAAGAAGTTCTGGGAGATTGGGTGGTCATTCCGCAAGTGGATGTCGTGCAAGGATATGCTGGATGTAACAATCAAAAAATAAAGGTGAAGGCGCAGTACCCCGTCCGAAAAATTAGAAAAAAAGATATATTAAATTACTTGCTGAAATAATATTAGATATTTTATTTAAGTGAATGATGACGTAAGGCTCAATCCGATGCCCCATTATCGCTACTATGAAGATATCCGTAAAGATTTGAAAGAATCATTTATAAAGAAAAGAAACAGACTTAAAAACCATTCTTTTACAAGAGTGATTTTAAGTCTGTTATTATTTTTGTAGCATTTTGAATGGATTTAGTTTCTCGAACAGTGGAATCAATAAGATCCAGAAGACGACATTTCCGATGGCGTGGTACGTATCGAATAGAACGCCGTTTAAGTAGTAAATCCAGAAATTCAGACCGGGCATGCTGTATACCCAGAAAATCGAGATAATAAAGCCATATAAGTAGCCCATCAGTCCTGCAAAGATTGGAAAAAAAGAATCCAAGATAGGCGCGGGAATTGTTTTCTTTTTCCGCCATAGTGGACGAAGAAGCAATGCACAAGTGCAGACGAGGGCAAAACTAATCATTTGATAGAGCGTCCACGGCCCCATGCTTACTAAAAGGTTGGAAATCAATATGGAGATGCTCCCAATAGCAACGCCGTACAAAAGTCCAAGTTCTAGCGTAATCCAAATGACCACAACGGTAATCGGTTGAACATTTGGAAGTGAGAGAAGTCCAAGTCTTCCAATCACGCAAAAGGCGGATAGTAGGGCGATAAGGGTGATTTTTTTAGTTGAATTGACCATCGGACTATTGAAGTTTATTGAGTTTCCAGTCGATGACGTCGCCTGCTTTTAGGATGACTTCTTTTGCACCGACAGGGCTCATCGTACCGTTCACATCGAATAACCAGTATTTGTTTTCGGCTGGGACTTGTTCCACACCGTTGATAGAAGAAATAAAGCCGTCTTTTTCAACGATTTTCAGTTGTGCCTTCATCACATCTAGAAGATTGTCACCTTCTTTGAAAGTGAGGGTGAACGGGCTCCCTTCGATGGCTTGTCCATCTTTTGTGATGTTAAGTGTGACTGTTGTCGATTGCGCTACAGTCGTCGCAGTTGTTGTTTCCTGTGTTGTAGTTGTTGTTGGCGCTTGTCCGCACGCTGTTAAGAAGAGGGCAGCCGCCAAAATTCCAATAATTTTTTTCATAAGAGTCTCCTTTGAAGTTGTCTTTTAAACCACTGCTCATTCTAGCAAGCATCCGTAGTGTTGTAAAGTAAATTTTCACGAAAAAATGCTATGAAATCTTGCGAAAAGTGGTATACTAAGGTGTAACTAATTTTAGGAGGCATTTTATGGAACACACTAGTGAATTCGATACAAAAGTTAAAAAAGCTTGTCAGAAAAAAGAAGCTTTATTTACAGAAAGTAAAGGACGTTACGCGATTCGTTCAATGTTTGCAGGAGCATTCTTAACGATGAGTACAGCGGCAGGGGCATATGCAGCACAAAATATTGCAAGCATCAACCCAGCACTAAGCAAGTTCATCTTCGCATTTATTTTTACATGGGGTTTGGTATACATTCTATTCTTAAACGCGGAACTTGCAACATCAAACATGATGTATTTAACAGCAGGAGCTTACCGCAAACATATTACATGGTCTAAAGCATTAACGATTCTATTGTACTGTGGTGTATTCAACCTGATTGGTGCAATGATTGCGGGTGCGGTGTTTGCCCACACTTCAGCGTTCAGCGGATTAGAAGCAGGTCAATTCATCGCGAAAGTGGTTGAAGGTAAACTAGCTCGCGGTAATGAAGCAGTGTTGCTTGAAGCCATCGTTGCGAACGTATTTGTAAACGTAGCTATCTTATCATTCTTACTCATTAAGAGTGATGTTGCGAAAATGTGGATTGTTATCTCAGCAATTTTCATGTTCGTATACTTAGGAAACGAGCACGTGGTTGCAAACTTTGCTTCATTCTCAATCGTGAAATTCACATCAGTAGGAAGTTCATTAGACTTCATGAACTGGTTCAATATGATTCGTCACTGGTTAGTAGCTTTTGCTGGTAACTGGATCGGCGGAGGTATCATTATTGGATTAGCATACGCATACTTAAACCGTTCAGAAACTGTTTATGTTGATTAATAGGAAATGAATTATGTAAAGGAAAAGAACCGCCAGGTGGCGGTTCTTTTTTGGTTGTATTTATCTTTTTGTCTTACATCCTGTAATATCCGCACGACTCGTTCCGAGTCCCTTGCGGCATATCAGTCCAGTGTTTCAGTCCTGAGCGTTCGCCCTCGTATCCTTGTTAGAACGGTCTTTTATTTTTATTCTCAAATCCTAATAGAATGTCTGGGAATTCTTGGCTTACTGCGTAGAAGAATGGTTGTAGTAAGTCATCTGTTTCGTCCCCAACGTTCTTAATGAGTAGAGAAGTTTTCTTTCTACGGTATGATTTGTCGTTCGTTAGAAGGATTAATTGAGAAGTACGGCTAACAGTCATTCCGTAAGATTTTTGAGTGTAGATGTAGTGGTAGATACGCTCAGCTTTTGTTAAGTCGTATACTTGGAAATTCTTGTATGTCGCAAGTAGGTGGTGTTTGTATAAAACGATTCCTAATTGATTATCAACATAAGTAGCATCTTCTAATACAGAATCCATAGAGTAGTTTAATTCTGGATAAGCGCTGTATAATTCGTTGTACGCTTTGTCTTCGCCCTTACGTGTCGCAAAAGCACTGTAGAAGAATACAAGAGCAATAATACCAGCAATACCAGCAACGATATATGCGAATTGACGGTCTTTGTCAAATTCGTAAACAGATACGTAATATTCTGTTTCAGCTAGTTTTGAAATAGTTTCATTTTCGCTAATAGTTGCTTTAAATTCAGAAGTGTAGTTACGGACAGCACCGTCTGCACCTGATTTACGCATTTTAGCGGCTACGATGACAGGGTTTGCTACAAGATCATCGGTTGCTTTTAATTTTTCAATTAATTTATCGCCCTCTTTAACTTCGAGACTTGCATATCCATAGTCATCGTTATCACTTTTAGAGAACTCGATTAAGTATAATTTTGTGCCTCCATCGATTGTAGCGATAGGGTTTTCTGCGTAGCCTGTAATTTTAACAGCAGTGACAGCTTCGTCTTTCATTGGGACTTCACCGAAGATGTTCCCTTTATTGTATAAGTTGTCGGCAGTTTGATAGAACTGGAAGAAACCTAGCGCGCCAAGAGCAACGATGAGGGAAAGAACTCCAGCGATAATGAGTCCGACAAAGCCTTTAGTATTGCGTTTCAGTCATGATTATTCTCCTTTAATATGGGTTGTATGATAGGTATAATATATCACAAATATCTTTGAACTGCAAAGTTAATTTTTTAATTTAGTAGACAAAACTTATTTGGTTTGCGCATAAAAAACCGACCCACATTGCGAGTCGGTTTGGTGGATTGGTTTCAGCGAACCGTCAGCTAATATTCACACTGTGAATATTAGCTGAACGCTTTTTCTCACATCCTGGAGTTGAGCTCGCCATCGCAGAAATGGCGTGCGTTTCCCGAAACGTCCGCACGACTCGTTCCGAGTCCCTTCTTTGAGTTTCAAATTCTTCTCACTGTGAAGAATTTTCCAACGGTCCATTTCTGAGCGCGATGTCTCGCATCCTGTAGTTGAACTCGAAAAGGCAGAAACGACGTCCACTTCCCAGAATAGCCGCACGACTGCAAGCAGTCCCTTGCGTTATTCTGGTCCAGTGATTCGTTTCTTAGCGCCTTTTCTCGTATCCTTTAATTAGAACGGTCTATTATTTTCATATCCTACGGCAGTGTCAGGGAATTCTTGGGCAACTGCACGGAAGAATGGTTGTAAGAAGTCATCTGTTTCTTCACCGATGTTATGAATAGCAATCTTCGTTTTCTTACCTTTGTAAGATCTGTCATCTGATAAGAAGATAAGGAATGAGTCAATATTGGTTGTCACTCCATATTTCTTGTGTGTTACTTGATAGTGGTAAACGCGATTTGCTTTTGTAATGTCGTATACTTCTAAGCCGCTCCAAGTAGTGAAGAAGTGGTTCTTGTAGATGTATACAAACGTTTCGTCGTCAGCATAAGTCGCATGTGTTTTTAATAAATCCAAGTTGTCACGTAATTCTGGGTAAGCAGCGTAAATTTCATCGTAAGCCGCACTAACTTTTCTACGTTTCCAGAAGGCTAAACCAACAAATACAAGACCTGCGAGTGTAAGACCAGCAGCGATGATTAATTGAGTTTTTTGAGTGGATGATTTGTCAGAGATAGATAAGTAGTCTCTATATTCAATCTCTTGTCCAACTAAATTATAGCTCTTGAAACCATTAAGCATAAGGTCGTCGTAGTTTCGAATAGCTCCTTTGTTTCTAGAAGAGTCCACAAGGGTAACGGCCATTATCTCAGGGTTATCTGGTAAAGTACTATTCTTTGCGACTAATTTTTGAGCAGTCTCTTTATCGAGTTCAAGACCTACATAAGCGTATTTTTTTTTGGCCGTTTGCCTCTTTACCTTCATCTTCATACTCAATAATGTATACGTATGAATTTCCATTATCCACGGTAATTACAGGGTTAGCTGTAATTTGTGTGATTTTGACAGCCAGTTGATCGCCATCCTTTGCAGAATAGTGAGTAAAGAATTTATTGTCCTTTACCAATGTTTCAACGTCTACTTTCTTGAGAGCGAAGAAAGCAAGGACAGCAGCTACAATTAATAAAATTACTCCGAAATAAAAACGGATATTAAAACCGTGGTTACGATTTTCTGTCATAAAATAAAAACTCCTTTGCAATAATATTATTTAAATTAACAGTACTCTAGATAATGATTTTTTGCAAGTTGATTCTTAATGAAAATGAACTAAAAACGGACTCGCACTGCGAGTCCGTTATAGTTTCTGTTATTTTGTTTAGGTGAGCGATGTTTCGCATCCTATGAAGTTGAGCTCTTACTCACATCCTAGTGTAGTTGAGTTCGCAGAAATCACTTGCGCTTGTGATGACTCTTCATAATTATACGCATCTACTTCGGCGCAGTGGTTTATTGACATTCTTTTCATCACTCGTGATTCAAGAATGTCTAATAAACTTTGCGGGCGAAAGACTACGAAGCAAAAAAGACTCGCACTGCGAGTCTTCTTTTAGCTTCTGTCTTTCTGCCTAGAACGGTCTATTATTTTCATATCCTACGGCAGTGTCAGGGAATTCTTGGGCAACTGCACGGAAGAATGGTTGTAAGAAGTCATCTGTTTCTTCACCGACATTCTTAATTTCAATTTTCTTCTTCTTACCTTTGTATGATCTGTCGTCTGACAAGAAGATTAGGAATGATTCAATGTTCGTTGTGATTCCGTATCTCTTGTGTGATAACTGATAGTGGTAAACGCGTTTTGCTTTTGTGATGTCATATACTTCTAATCCGCTCCAAGTAGTGAAGAAGTGGTTTTTGTAGATGTATACATATGTTTCGTCATCCGCATAAGTAGCGTTTGTACGTAGTAAATCTAAGTTGCCACGTAATTCTGGGTAAGCAGCGTACATTTCGTCGTAAGCCGCACCAACTTTTTTACGTTTCAAGAACGCTAAACCGATAAATACAAGCCCTGCGAGTGTAAGACCTGCCGCAACCATTAATCCACCTTTTTTTGCAGAGCTAGCTTCTGTTTGAGAGAAGTAGAATTGTGTATCTGCACCAGCTTGTAGAAGGTTATAGTTTTTGAACGCTTGAGTAATTAAGTCGCTGTAGTTTTGAATCGCATGTTTATTACGGTATGAATAAATGATTGTACCGTAAACATATTCTGGATTGTCTTGCATTGTATCAGCTTTTGCGACTAATTTTGCAGCATCTTCTTTTGTTAATTCAAGACCGATATAACCAGGTTCTTTTTCCTTTTTGAAGTACCTGCTTTTTTTCATATTCAACAATGTAGATATAGGTTTTTTTCCTTTATCTACTTCGATGACGGGTTCTTTTTGAGATATCAGTAATTTTTTTAGAGCTGATTCTTTATCGTCATTGCTTGAACTGAAGGGAAGAGCTTTTTCCATCTTCATAGATTTTTTTAGCGTCTGGTTTTTGGAAGTTGAAAAATCCGACGACGCAAGCGGCAATAATTAAAAATAAGTCCGAAGTAAAAAAACGAATTCTAAAGCCGTGATTACGATTTTCTGTCATATGATATAAACCTCTTTTCGATAATATATATATAATACATCTATAGTACACTAGAATAGCATATTTTGCAAGTTGCTTTATTCGAAGTCTGCAATTATCATATATGGTAATTATCATATATGATAATTTCGTGTCGAAAAAAATAAGGAATCCTAATGGATTCCTTATCTCTTACTTTCTTTTTTCGCCTCAATCTCAATCGTTGGGAAATCTTGACGTAATTTGTCAAAGAATGGCTGTAGATGTGAATCGGTCTCTTCGCCGATATTTTTAATTTGAACTTTCGTACTGCGAACCACGGCGTCTGGATCACTTGTTGCGAACACAAGGTACGACTTCATAAAGCTGCCACCTTCTTCAGGGTAAAATGTTTTCTCGAAATGGTGTAGGCACTTCGTTTTGTTTAAATCATAAATCTCTAAGCCTTTTACAGTGGAGCAGAAAAAGTTTTTATAGATATACACTCCTAAGGTATCATCGATATAATCGGATTTATTTAATAATGTAGATAAACGTTTGCCTTTCAACTCTGGATGACTTTCCACTAACGCTTCTGTGTTCTTATATCCTGCAAATAGACTATTGTAGTACGTCGCAAATTGATGATGTTTTTCCGCTAAATATACGAGTGCTAGTCCTGGAACCAAGAGGACGAGAGAGATGATTAGGAATAGTTTTTGTGTTTCCTTTCCTGGTTTAATCGATAAATAGTTCTGATAACGACGTGAAAGTGGGGCTTTGATGTATTTTTCCATCGCATCTTGGGTACGATAGCTATAATCCATAACTTTCTTATCGTGAAATTCTGGCTCAACAAAGGTACCCGCAACTTTTTCAGGATGATCTCTTAAGGTATTTTTCTTATCGATTAATTGTTTGGCGGTCTCTTCATCTAATTCTAACCCGATGTATTGTGTCGTTTCGTTTCCATGAGAATCTTTTTCTAAATAAGAGACGATATAAAGCGACCATTTTCCAAAGTCCGAGTTTTGGACGGAGTGCTTGTCTATACCAGTGACCTTTAAGATAGAATCTTCATTTTTAGTGATGTCCTTTAGGTTAAAATATTTATTTTGTAGTTGTAATAATGGAACGTTCAGTCTTGTTAATGCGAAAACAAGGCAAAGCATAGCCGCCACGATTAAGGCCACCCCGGGATAAAAACGTTTATTATAACCACGAACACGATTCTTGTGCATATGAAAAACTCCTTTTTCTTGTTAGTTCTATGGTAATGGAGATGGAAGAGAAAGGCAAGGGGGAGTTCAGGGGGATGTGCAATTACTAAAATGCAGAAGTTGAGTCCTGAGCGTTCTTCGCAGTGTGAATGGTTTGGAATTCAAGAAAAGCAAAAAGAGCTCACTTGTGAGCTCTTTTTTGTCTTCTGTCTTTCTGCCTCACATCCTAAGCATTCGAACTCGAAAAAGCAGAAACGACGTCCACTTCCCGTAGTAGCCGCACGACTTGTTCCAAGTCCCTTACGTTACTCCGGTCCAGTGATTCGTTTCTGACCGCTTTTTCTCGTATCATGTAGTTGAACTCGGGCTCACAGGGCCGACGTCCATTTCAACAAACATCCGCACGACTTGTATCAAGTCCCTTGCGGTGTTTGTTTCCCAATGATTCGTCCCTGAGAGTTCGCCCTCGTATCATGTAGTTGAGTTCGAAAAGACATAGGCTCAAGCCTTTCGAGGTTAGTCCGCACGGTCTTACAGGCCGCTTACGTCTAACCTGCGAACCGTCATCGCCTATGAACGCCTTTTCTCACATCCTATTTAGAATGGGCGTTGTTTTTTATTTGTGACTCCCAAGAGGATATCAGGGAATTCTTGGCTTACGGTATAAAAGAAAGGTTGTAGTAAGTCATCTGTTTCTTTTCCAACATTATTAATGGGGAAAGAAGTTTTCTTCTTTCGGTAAGTTTTATCATTCGTAAAAATAATCAGTTGTGAAAGACTGCCTGTTGTTATTCCGTAGGATTTATGATTCAAGATACGGTGGTACATTTGTTTTGCTTTTCTTAGGTCATATACTCTAAGTTCCCCTTTTGGAATAATCAGATGGTTCTTATATAAAATAATTCCTAATGCTTGGTCTACATAAGTTGCGTTGCCTAATACCGTATCCATTGAATGGTTTAATTCTGGATAGGAATCGTATAGTTCATTGTATGCTTTCTCTTCGTTTTTTCTTAAAGAAAAGGCACCGTATAGGAAGTATAGTCCCGTCAAGATAGTTATCAGAGCAATAGGATAACCTACCAAACGACTTTTATCATATTCATCTACCGAAACATAATACACTGTTTCAGCATAAGGTTTGATATCTTCGTATCGATCCACAAGATTACTGAACGTATAATGATAATCTTGAATAGCGTCTTTAACGCCAGATTTACGAATAGTGGCGGCCACAATCATTGGGTTCTGGGATAGATCAGACGCTGACTTTAATTTATCCAGAAGGGGATCGCCGTCTTTAATCTCAATGCTGGCATACCCGAATGGATTTGTATTCATAATTGTTTTTGGTCTTGAAAACTGAATAAAATATAATTTTGTGTTACTTCTAGTGACAGTAGCCATATAATCAGGGTTGAAATACGTGATTTTTACAGCAACCGTTTCTTGGTCGCTCTTGTAAGGCAAACCAAAGACTTTCCTTCTTTATATAAAGTATCTGCAGTTGGATAGAGTAGTGAGTATCCTACCGCACCTATACTTATAATGAACATAAGAACTGCAATAATGATCATACCGATGAAGGATATATTACTATGCGTTTTTGTCATAATTGTTCTCCTTTAAAATGATGAATTTAATAAGCATAAGATACCATAAAATAGTAGACTTCGAAAGCTTATTTTTTGTGTTTGTCAAAATACCTGGGAAGGCTAACCGTGAAGTCTCACATCCTGTAGTTGAGTTCGAAAAGGCATAGGCTCAAGCCTTTCGAGTTTAGAGTTAAAACTGCAAATAATTTATACAGTATTGTCCTATCAACTTATATTCCAATACAATTTGCAATGCTCACCCCCAAATCCTTCGCACTGTGAAGGATTTTACAGAACGTTTCACGTTCCTTCCGGCGTTCCGGTCCAACGTTCCATTTCTGGGCGCGATGTCTCGCATCCTGTGAAGTTGAACTCGGGCTCACAGGGCCGACGTCCATTTCAACAA
>BNJV01001162.1_pt1 | contig 56268 bp, 97 predicted proteins | sample 8540591 | NCBI WGS metagenome assembly BNJV01 (sample SAMD00202457, study PRJDB9452) | human saliva metagenome | host: Homo sapiens | reverse complement strand
GTTACGTATCGCTCAAAGCACGAGCTGGAGCAAAATACTCGGCAGGCTGCAGGAAGTACATCCTGAAAATCACCCAGGAAAGCGCTTTCAATCCTCCACCGGCTTACTGGCGATATATAGGTGATGTGACACGCCCAGTACGTCCATCCTGCGTACAGCAACTTTCGTTCCCATCGTCTCCGAATCCAGAACTCACCCCACCATGGTGTTAGCAGAGCCCAGTTCTCCCACCATCATGTGCATAGGGCATGAAGTACAGGGCAAACATGAATATCCAGTTGAAAATGACTTGACCTGTTGAACCACACGTGAAACTGCTGGTTGCATTGAATCCTCAAAACCGTAGAAATGCCATAAACGTATATATCTTCCAACTTAGACATCTTTTTTTTGTCTGTTTTCTCCCATTGGTAGTTTACTATGTTGTAATAGACGCACCTCCTGCAATCCTCTTCCTATTTATGCACCTTACGGGGTCCAACAAAGCCGGTCTTCTTTCTGTCGCCGCCGTTGCCCGGCGCTTAACTCGAACTTCTCCTTTCCTAGAATCGAATCTCAGTTGCCGTCTCCTCTTCCGAGAATCGAAGAAGAGTAGAACAGTCATTACCCGCTTCAGGAGGGTTAGCTGTCGAGAACGCCAGCCGTCTCAAAGGGGAATGTATGGACAGCTGCGCCAAGCTGGATATCCACGGTGTTCAGCGCCACCTGACTGTTCGAGATGTTTCGAGCGTCGATCCGCCAAGCATATCGGAACGGTTCGTAAAGCACTGGAACGGCACCTTGTTTTCTCATGGTTTGAAGACAGCTCCGGAAACCAAACATCCAGGTATATTTCTGCTTGCACTGTACTTTAAAGACAATGCCCTGATTCATATAGGGTCTGTTCACCGGATCCGCCTTTATCGAGGTGAGAAGGATGACAGCATGCGTATTGTCCGCGGAAATCAGGAAGCTGTTCTCAGGTTCGCCTTTATTAAACTCTTCCTTCCCCTCAGAAACGCGCGGCAAGGACATGGTGAGCGTCCAAGAAGGTGGATCCTGCCTCCCCTGCTTCGCTGTCTGCTTCCCCACTTCTTTCATTGGCGACACAATGCATCGGCAACGTTGTCCTCGGCTGCCGAAAGAATGTTCTTGAGGGATGCGTGAAGGCCACTGCAAATCATCCAGTCTCCACCTGATAAATTTTCCGCCCCAAAAAAGGTCGTCGCTTTCATGATTGTAAAGGAAGAGATCCCAGTCCAGAATGTAATTCTCTTTCACGGAAAGCGTCGCAACAATCTTTCTTGAAATCGTCTTCCTTCCTCCGTCGAAAGCAGGGGAAGCATATCCTTCTGTGCATTGAACTTATAGTTGTCGTTGATTTCCTTGATTCATGTGGATAGCAAGATTCGGGATGACCAGAGATCCGCGGGTCGATGTTCAGGAGCCCTCGTTTCACGCCCTTTGATGTTCTGGGCAGCACTCTTCCTGCTACGGGAAAGTGGTCTGTCCAGCCACGGAGAACAAATCATTCCGCCGTACTCCACATTGAGTTGCTGGATATAGGCCTTGTCTACTGATTTTGATCTGTTTCTACTTTAAAGACTGAGAAATCACTGTGACTGCCATCATCTGAGCCCTTAATCGGCTTCTTCGAAGAACAAAGGCGATTAAAGCGAGTTACTGTGACAAATACTTCCTGCCTCCAGCTTCCAGTCTTCCTCACAGCGGATGGAACCCTCTTTCAGAAGAATGCATATTCTCGACGGCAAAAAATGTATTGACACTATGATTCAAAAGTCCACGTTTTCGTTTAACTTCTTTTTACTTCTTCCTTCCGTACTGCCATATATACTTCTCCTCTCCTATATTCCTTTCTCCAATGAATCCATAGTTGTATCACTGTTTTATGAAAAACTGACTTTTCCCCCATACCTTTTTTTACATTATACACAAGAAACAGAAGCGCTGAGAAGACAAAGCTTTCTCCATTTCGCTCAATATCCTCCGTTCCATTTCCGATAGAAACAAACGCACGCCCGACTTTAACGCGCCAAGTCTCTACAGTTCCTGATATAAGGAAACGAAGCACAGTCTGTAAAGAATCTTCGTGTCATCCAACAAGGTAAAGCAACACCACTTTTCCTCTGTATTTATACTGTTGTGTAATCGCAGTACGTCGAAAAAGCGACAGACACGTTTGATGTAAAAACAATAGATAAAATCTATCATGAAGAAAAGAAACAGGAGGCTTTAAAATGGAGAAAATTTCGTTGATATGCTGGTGACGATTGTAAACGAGCATCCGAGCGATTGACACCTTATTGGAAGTAGGATGCCGCTTAGGTTGCCCAAGCTCAGATGAGTCTTTGGAAGATGCCTGCATGGTACATTTGTCTGAACCCAAATGCCGTACTGGCCGCATTGAACACAAAACTGAGTGAGGTTTCTGCATTCATGAGTGCTTTTCTGGGTCCGCCCACTACTGGCCTTACAACAAGATTCAACCATAAAGAGCTGATTCGAGAAATCGTTTTCGGCGAATATCCGCTTTGAAAAGTCTTTTCCGATAAAAACTATGAAGAAACCGTCAACAAGGAATTACGTCCTCTGAATGAATTAATTGACGCGAATATCTGTACGGTGGTTGCAGGAGATTTGCCAGATGCTGAGTCCCGTTACGCGCTCGTGACAAGCATTTAAAAGAGGAAAAGCACCTTCCCGCTTTGGAGAAGTGGCCACAACTTTAGAAAGGAACACGCACTGACGCTTCCGATGCGTGAGTGATGCGTACAGAAAGATGGATGACTTTCAAACGGATGCCTGGTGACCGGGTAAATGTTCTTACGGAGCAAGATTCCGAGCGTACTTCCTGGTGCAGAAGATGATATTCACGCCCGTTTCTGATCGAAGGGCGGAGACCCCTGGGGTATACTACCGTCTTCGGAAGAAAATCATGGAAGGAAGCTCAAGACCACAGTTGCGCTTCATCTTCAATCGACGATGGTGGACGTTACAAAGATTTCAAGTAAAGACTGTTTCCTAAAAAGGGGTTCCGAACCGGACGAAACGAAACAGAAAGAAACTGAACAGAAAGAAACAGAAAGAGGATGAACCGTTATGTACAGCAGGCTTCCACTGGAAGAGGATCACAGCAATATCAATCGTGCGCTGTTGCCATACGCGCCCCTTGCTTTTACAGCTATGAACGGGGCGGAAGTTCCCAGTCACATCCTTCGGACTGACTGGACTTTATCCGGAACTGATAAGCACCACCACGGAAAGGAAGAGAAGTTTCTTTTCCTTATGTGGAGAATGAAGCTTGTCAGACAAGCTGGTAACCCGATTTAGTATGCTCGTGGAGCATGACCTCGGCAGAGCGGATTTTCTTGAAACCGCCTTAAACGAATACCGTGAACCCCTCCTTGAGCTTGAACTGACATCCTTTCCTATGCGATGCATGCATGCCTGCAATCTTCCGTGTCCACCCCATGAAAAGGAAACAGCGTGGCGATTGCAGAAGCCTCAGGCGGAGGACTGGTAGGCTATCGACCAGGCAAGAGCGAAGCTTTGAGAAATATATGGAAGAAAAGGATGTTCAGGTACATTACACTGCTGCACTGGAGCGCCTGGAAAAAATACTTCTAGTCCTCTCTTCCGGCAGTTTATCCTTTTTCACCGCTTTTTTTTCTTGCACATAGTATAATGGAAATAAGGTATAGAGTATTTTATAAATCACAATCCGTGAACAGCGCTATTTGTTACGAATCTTACGGGAAGAGTGAAATGACCATAATATAGATGAAGTTCTCCTTCTATGGTCATTTTTATACTTCCGCGTGCATTTTCAAAATAAACGCATTGCGGTCAGTCTATCACGCTTCCTCCCAAGAAAAGTTGAGAGTTCCCTGGTCGTCATGGAACGTAAAGAAATCGGTGCCATGTCCAGTCCGACTCAAGCCGAGTCGATATACTTTTGATTTCGCTTTCTGCGCCTGCAAAAGAAAGATACGCCAATCGAGTGTTCGTGGAAGTCACCTCAATCTTCTTCCATCAGCTGGATGTTTTTTCATTGACAGCCAAAGAGATCAACTCAAATGAAAGTGAAAACTGCACTGATTCTTGCAAACATGAATCGCCTTCTCAAAGAGAGAAAGAGAACTTCCGTCTTTGTTGCGGAAAGAAAAAGGATATACTCCTCCCGCTCACCTCTTTCCATGAACGTGTTTCCCTGAAGATTTCCCCACCCATAGGTGAGCAGCGTTTCCTTTCCCCAGACATCCGTCTAATTTATGAATGTTGCCGCTGAGAACCACACACCGACGTGCTTTCTTTTCACATTTTCCTCGAGATGTATGATTTCTCCTTTCTTATAAGACGTAGTATATCCCTCTTCATACATGGGTAGGATAGTGTTCAGATCTTCTCCTTTCGATTCCTTTGAAATCTCCGTCGGAGTAATTGAAGTACTTCCTCCTGTCCAGTGCTCTTTCTGTGCCGCCCTGCCTCAAGCAGGCGCTAAGCAACAGCAGTTTTCCTCCTGCCATCTTCCTCCTGAAATTGTTTTTCTCATGCATAGTTTATTTTGTTATAGTGCACAAAATTTTTTCTTGCGTTCAGGCAGAATGAATACGATCTAGCGCGGTGTATAGAGCAGAGGCAGCGCACAACGCCATACACTTTGTTCCGCACATGATTTTCTAGAGGAAAATGGAGAATAAGATGTTTTGTTTCAGGTGCCAGAGACATGAACTGCACAGGTTGTACCACGGTGTTTGTGGAGTAGTTGATGTGCAGCAATGCAGGGTCTTTGATTTATGCGTTACTAGCGACTTTCTCATGGGTGTCGCTGAAAAGTTAAGAGTAGAAGGCAAGGGAAGCATCGAAGGAAGAACCACAGCAACGATGAATCTTTTCATCACCATCGAACGCAAACTGCTGATAAAGATGCCATTGTGAAGAATATTACCGAGACCTTCGCGCTTCGCGATTCTTTGCGGAAGGAATCCTTCCGACTCGGCAACACTGCCAAAAGCCGTGCGTAACCGTAGCTGTTTCCTGATGATCATTATGCTACTTGCCCAGTCCATCGGTGTACCCACAGAGAATGAAGATATCCGTTCTTACAGAGAGCTGATTACCTATTTTGTATTTAAAAGGGCTCGCAGCTCATTCCGTTACCCAAATGCCCTTTTACAGGATGATGTCAGATGTAGACGCTTATCAGGCGCTTGCCGCAACACTGATGACAGCTCTTCCGGTAGACGACCTGGTAAAGCTGACCTTGAGACCGGTAGTAAAGGCGTGGAAGGATATTCTTTCTCGATAAGGCAAATACCACAGCTTACGGCAATCCGGAATTACTACCGTAGACATCGTGGTGTGCGGAAGAACCCGGGAATTCTGTCGGGACACGACGGAAAGATCTTGGAAATGCTTCGTGATCCAGACCGAAGGGCGCGGCAGGGATGTCTATACCCACCGAGATGCTCCCGGCGTTAATCACTATCCGCGTTCTTAAGAAGTACAAGCACTTCGCTTGAAATCATGGAAATGCATGGTAGCTATAGTGAATTGAACTGTTCAACGGTCTTGATCTCATGACCAGCGTCCGCATCGTACCGTCAGGACACAGGCGACAGACTTGACAACCGGTCTGCAGGTTACCCGGCGCATATCACAGCAGCAGAAATCAAAGATTTCGGCATCGCCCAGGCATGGGGACTCCGCCCTGCACGCAGAAGTAGAAAACGAGCGGTAATGATCGGCGGATTCGCCCAGCGAGCAGGTATTTGCCCTCGCCGATAAGGTTGTGGTAGAAGTCCAAGCGCCACTGGCAGAAGCCATCGTGATGGTATAGGCCAGACGAAGACAGAAGAAGAGAGTACTATACCGAGTTTGCGAAAGCCCCGTCAGATGCCGTTATCTTAACCGCAGGCGCCAAGTATGGCCAACAAGTTGAATCTCATGATACGGCGGTGCATTCCAGAGTGCTTGATGCAGATGCGTAACGTGACCTCACTCTGGCACCATCGCCCTGAACTGAAGGAAATCTTCGACTGATGATGTGAACAAGCTTCCGCTTCGCTCTGCTACTTACGTCGATAGAGCAAAATCGTCTTCCTGTCCCCTCTCTTAATCTGGCGTAAAGAACATCTGCACACCTCGGCCGACTCCTTCCCGCCTCCTTTCCTCGAATGTAAAAGGTTCTGGTAGAGAACTTCGGCATCACTGCCGGTATCGCACCGTGAAGACGATATCGCTAATTTCTTCCCTTGAAACCGCTTAAGGAAAACACCGTTTTCTAAGAATGCCATCCTTTTCGATGGGAAAATAATTTCTGGATGTATAAAATCTTTTCTTTCTGGAGAGGATTGTGCTAAAATACAATCTATATGTAGAGATTATATGCTATTAAAATATTTATTTTAGTCAGCTATTTTATCGTGTATTGCCCCTTTAGGATACGACTGATCTTCCCATCCTGCCTGCACACACCTGAAAGAGCGAAAGTTCGCATCAATTACAGACAAAGAATTTATGCGAAAATGACACAGACGGCTGCATTCAATAAGATTTATTTCCAAGAGGCATCTGAAGGAGTGCGGCATCGAGACTCAAGCAAAGACATCAGCCTCTACTCTATCTCCAGTAACCACGAAGCACTTTATCCAGTTGGGAACAGTATCGAGGAGCCGAGAAGAACTGATAAAGACGATTTTATTAAGACCGTGAAAGAAATAGCTTACAAAAAGACAATGTCACTCTTCTTTTCGAAAGCAAAGAAGAAACTGAATCAGGCAATGCCCTGAAAGAATGGCTGAAGAAAAATGTAAAGAAGGTTGCAGACACCTTTCAGTAGGAGATAATATTTCAAAGGAGCGGAAAGAGGCGTCATCCCTTTTCTCCGCTCCTTTATTTTCTATTCACAGCCGGGCAGTGCACCCTTTCACAGGAATCCTTCTTCATCTCTTTTATGCCTCGCCAAAGCTTCACCCAGTGCCTTCAATTTCTGCAAACGCCTTCGTCATCCAGGAGATTATGATAACCGGTTGGCTTACCAGTACGGCGCCCGCCTTCTTCATCCGTTCTCCCAGGAAGCAGTCCCATTCTCCACCTCAGTCATAGGAGCCGAAGAGCCTAATCTTTCCGGAAACGGAACCGCAAAGCTCTTCTGGCGTCTATCTCGTCATCCAGTGCTTCATCTCCCATTGCAGGACAGCTGGAGTGAAAACCGCAGTCTCCCGGATAAATGGTGCGGAAATATCGGCACTGACTGCTTCCCTGGTCCGCCTGCTGCCTGAATCCCCCACAGATTTGCCATCGCTTCCGTGCTCTGTCCGACCTACTACCTTGCATCGTTTCTTCCTCCTGCTTTTTCTTGTGGCTCATGATTTTCAACAAAGCTGTAAATAGACCAACCCTCTGCCTTTTTCTATCATAGTATCATCAGAATTATATGTTGCTTATGCAACATTTTCACATAATGAAGCAATTTCTTTCGTTCCTTCTTTCTTCCATCCTTTTCGCAATAAGGCAATGCAACGAATATACTTTTGAAACTGCTTCTTGCCTTCCATTCTATAGTAAACCTTCCAATAGCTGTGGTGTTTTCGCCTCTCCGTGGATTCTGTGATGAAAGTGATGATATCCACAAAGGACAATGAGAAAAAATGCCTTATCTCATGGGGAAGTCACCCTTTATATTCCAGAAAGTTGCGTTTTTAAATGAATCCAGTCCGCTCCCCTCTTCATATCCTGCGCCAAGGGAATGCAGAAACTGTTTCACCTTTCGTTCGCTAAATGCAGATCTTTTCTACAGCAGGATGCTTTTCTTTCTCCGGAATGCAGCGTAACGATAGCGAAAACCCGGCAGTCGGACGGAAAGCTCTTTCCTTCCACACGGGTACTCTTCATGATGTCTTCCTCTTTCCAGAGAGCAGTTCGAGTTTTTCCGCTCACCACGGTGAAGATTACAAGCAGCCAAACTGAGAATTTTAAAAAGCCTGTAAGCAAAGATGTTTTCATAGCTCTGCATCGAATTCTTTTAAAATAGAATCATCCTCCATCCCACTTTATTAAGTTAGTACATAAACTGGCTAATCCATATAAGGGATTATATTAGCGCTTAACTTCATGTCCAGCTTTTGATTTCTTACCTTCACGTTTTCTTTTTATATTTTTCATTTTTCTTTAATGCATAAAACATATTTTAACTGCCTGACTATCCTATACACAGTTACAAGAAATTGTAAATAAAAAGCTTTTCACTAAGCCCGGAGCTTTCTCCCTGTATATAAGGTTTCGAGTCTCGATATAAAGAGCAAAGGCGACGCCTTTACTTTTTGTTATCTATAACACAGTCTACTGTTCAGAAGGAGTTTCGTCCTTCCTTTCGCAGAAATTGCAATCCTCCATCAATGCCCGAAATGCCGGTATCGATGCGCTTGATTTTCATACGGCAATACACAGTAAAAGGAGACGAAATAGCTAGAAATCAGCTGCTGTGTAGGCACAGAATGAGATGTTGTTTCTCCGTGCTTTGTGAAAGCCGTGGTATCCCGCGAGGTACTTACCGCGCCCTGCGGCGGAACACAGGTGGAGTCATCTCCGTGAGAGTTCGGTATAGATTGCGATTCCTGTCATAAAAACCGAGAAGGTCAATCTTCACGTCCAGACATTGCCCGGATCACTTTCGAACAGTTAGCTGGCGTATTCACAAAACCGAGCGTTCTGTTTGGTACGACTGCCGCCGTCATAAGAAAGAGACATGCCCTCGTCCTCACTCTGATCAGAAATAGCTGCATATCTCGGATTCTCGGAATGGAAAGGGTCTTCGAAAAAGGAGCAGAGAGACAGATACTGTTTCGGTAAAGATCTGCACATAGGCAATTTCTTCCGTCATAAGCGAGCTCCCGGTAGGTTCATCACAAATCAGATAACCGATGGCCGACCCTTCCGCTCGCGTTATCTCCTGAAAGAGAGTGTAGTGTTTTCCGCGCTTACAAATGACACCTCGCCCGGATTGTTCGCTATCTAGGATGACCGCCTTGGTTTCAATATATACAACCATCCGCCCGGCCTCTCTACATTGAGAGAAAACTGTCCTCTTCAGGGAACCACCTTCAAACACTCGGGAAATATTAGGAACGGTACTGGTAAAGTACGGTAAAAAGTAAGAATTTACCTCTCATCCAAAAGGCAACGCATCAATACATTCACAATCTCCGCCGCACCGCGTAAAGGGAGAATATTCTCTTTACTATAGCTTTGTCTAAACGTTATCTAGATGTTCGGCAACTGTCCGTATCTTCAAAGCCCGCATTTTCATATAGCTGTATGAATCACGTGATCCTGGTTCTCCAAGAGACGATAATCGCGTTTCTTCACTTCATACGGAACTATGCCACGGATTTCCAAAGCGAAATCAAATGATCTTTCCCGTACTGTTTCGCCACATCCTGCCCCATTTCAAACATCTTCCGAATCACGTGAATTGCCTGTCATGAGACTCCCTTCCATCGTGCGTGCTAAACTCATTCCTCCCAAAGATGACTTCTTTGCCACTGGGGAAACTGCTCACGGAATGAAGCCGACGTCTCTGTAGAGACGTTCCTTCTTTTTCTTTCAGAGGCTTCATCGCCGCCTTCAAATCATGTCGCATCTCCTCCGATGCTCGTCAGGTTGCTCTAAGCATCGTCTTCACCACCATATCTTTTCCAGTTTGGGCATTGTTCTCATTCTCCAAGATGGAGTTGCTCTTCCATCTGTTTCTGTTTTCTCCAGGTCTTGCAGATTTCATTTTCCGTAGCGTCCAAGCATTGCCTCGCAGAATCCTTCTTTGACATCTCCGGCAACATTTTGCACGGAATTCTGAACGAACTCGCCAACGCCACGGTAGAATCCTTGACGAGTTTACAGTAACCTTCGCCGCGCCACATTTCCTTCCGTTTCGCACCCCGCAGTTCTTCCGGCAGATTGTCCGAAATCCGTTTTGCCGTGGCAAGCCGGTCACACTTCCAATGGACTGAAGGATCGCCGAATCTCTTCCGAATTTCCTTTTGGCGAGCCGCGCCACTTCTCTCGAAGCTCCAGCGCACGATTACGGAAAAACACGATATCTTCAACAAAAAGAGCATAAACATCGTACTTAACAATAACAAATGAATATGTTTATCTCACTTCGCCGGAATATCCGCAACGTAAGGGTGAAATTGCCTGGTGACAAAAACGGTGCATGCCCCAACCGGATGGACGCTGGCAGGCAGATATACCTGTGGAAATTCAAAGGACTTGAGAGTAATCCCACCAACGGCTGTGAAACCTGTCTATACGAAATTCATCGTTAACTCCAGCGTCGTCCCGCCGAAGAAACCGACAAAAACAGATAGAGCAGATTCCTTCATGCCTGTGTGCCGTCAGAATAATCAAAAATATTTCGCGCCTACTTCCGTATATCGGCCAGGGTCCGTGACAGAATCCTCTGTTTCGGTAGATGTCCGACTTGATCGAATACGTCGACTCAAAACACCAGCCCAATAAGAAGTAGAGCATAAAAAAGTAGCCTTATTAATGCGTATGACCTGCTAGAAACAATTCTTCCGTCTACATTTTACAAAATCATATCCTAGCATAAAACAGGCGCTTTACAAATTACGTTCTTTTCCCTGAACAAGCCGAGTTCCCTTTCCCGGACAAATGAGAAAGAACCGCTCCCCGGAAAGCCTCCGATTTATATCTCGAGAAAGAACTCCGGCAGTTCTGGGAGACGCAAATTCGCCCGCATCTTTCTCCGATGCCCGAAACCGTACGAAGCAAAGATAAAGGGGATGCCCGCTTCCTCCGCCGACTTCTGATCCAGCGCGCAGTATCCCTGAGATACCGCCTCGTTCGAATCGTTTCGTTCCATGAGAAGTACGATATTCTCCATTTGTTTTTCTGGCCTCCCGAACACTGATGTCCTGCAGATATATTCTGACTGACACTGAGACAGAGCATTTTCTTTTTTCAATCTCTCCACTGTTTCAAAAGTCTGGAACTTTCCGGATGTCATATGAGGTATTCATTTTCATACTCCATCGCATAGCACATAATCTCTTCTCGCGCTTTCTCCACGCTGAAGGAGACCTGTCCCTGAGTATCCTCCGTAGTTAAGCCCATATACTTCTCCCAGGTCTTTGTCGCAATCGCCCTTCCTTTTGTTTCCGGAAAATGTTGAAAAGCCTCCGTCCAGACGCCTCCCTCTCCTTTTTACACGGTCCCAGATTGTACCGTCCACATCATTACTGCTTTAACCATGCCTCTAGCCTCTCTCTCATCTCCTTGACCACTTCCGGCCAGCATCATCGCTCCTCCTTTTCACTTTGCCTGAGTATATACCTCTACGAAAGAGCTCCCTGAAGCGGTTTTTGACAGTACATTAAGCCCCACACTTCCGAATAAACAGAGAGATTCTCCCCAATCTCTTCCGCCATCTTCCAAGGAAAGTGTGCTGTCCTTCATCCGGACAGGCACAAACACACCGTCGACCATGTAGCTCTGTCCGTCAGTGCAGGTCTCTCATCGCAGACACGAAAGCAGAAAGCACTCCAGTTCTCCTCCTCGCAGAAGAGTGCGTCGATCGCCTCTCCTTCCTCTCCTCCAGAGAAAGTGGAAGTTCAGAAGAAGCTTCTCCACTTCTTTCCGCGCGCTCTGTTCCAGAAATGGATTCCCGTTTGCTCACGAATCAAAATATTCATCCAGCTGTACATATAGAGAATCGACCAGTCGGCGCTTCTCTCGAAGAGCCCTCACTTCCGGCTGCTCCCCTCCTCCTCTCTCCGCTTCTTTTAAGACCAGATGGCGCTCATAGAGCCGGACAGACGGTCTTCCTGTCTGTCTACCGTTCGGCTTCTTCCCTGCTGCATCCCGTCTGAGCTTAGGCTCTCTCTCTTTCGGATTTTCTCTTCATAAAAGGCAGCGGGCCAGTGCCGAAAGCGGATCTCGTGCCTCTCTCTCTTCTTTAAATAACATTCTCTCCTCTATTTTCTCTGCAGGCACTTATGGCTGCAAGTTCAAGGACCATTCATATGTGTAGCTACAATGTTTACACGCAAACTTTATAGTTTATTCATCGCTCTTTTCATCATTTCTCTCGATAGTCTTGAAAATGCGTTGTTTGATTATTGAATCATGTGCAGGCAGGAATTGTTACCGCAAGGTTGTCCTGCCTCCTCCCTTTCATGGCAGCTCTCCAGTCCCTGCTATTCTTCTGAAGGTTCCTCTCACACTGTTTAAGATTCCTGCAGGAAAAAGGCGCGGAGTTTGCCCAGCAGTAAAGGAAATCCCAGAATAAAGAAAACCGGCACAAACATCGTGGAAGAACTCGAAGCAGAAAGTAAACGCTTCACGCCACTGCATGCGGATCCATGAGAAGAATGCCCAGCGTATGGGGAAGGCGCCGAATCAGACATAAGGAGCGCGTGAAAAATCGTCTTCTGCCAGGAGTTTTCGAAGCAGGAGCAAGCGCGGCGAGCATAGCGAAAGAGCAAAAACCCAGAGTAAAATCCAGAGCATCCGTAATCCCCCGAAGCAGGAAACGTAAGATATCTCTTTCCTTGAAAAAGCGATAATACTAAAGACATGATGATCCAGTAAGAGGATAGCTTAAAAGATGAGAAGAATCAGCCAAATAATCCGACCCTTTCGCTGCAATTCCTAAAAGGCAGCGGAAAAACATCCTGGTATTCCTGTCGATCCTCATATCGCTTACAATCTTCAGTGCAATAATACAGTGCGGTTAGTGGATATGAAACGTCACGATCGGAAGGGAGCAAATCACCCACAGGAGATTCGCTAAACCATAATATCCGCATAGTCTCCCCACAAAACGCGCCATATCTCATTGTCATAATTAAAAAGCACTGAAACATCAATCTTTCCTCCTCCTCGAGTTCCTGAAGATATGCCTTCGCATCTCTTCAGCTGAAACAACTGTGCAAAGAATCACGGCTAATCGGAAATGCCGCAATAATCGACAGCTGATTGCCAGATTCGCCATGAACTTTCCTGAGAAAAACCCAGAGACTGAGCGGAAGGGAGAATCAGGACCTGCCCAGAATCCCTGCAGTAACCTCATGTCCGGTTCCTCGCCCTCTCTTCAAACTCTGCTGGCTGCTGCGATGCCACGAGGTGGGCGATGGAGTCGAAAGAAGTGGCATAAAGGCAAACATCCGTGAGAAGAAGCGCAGCACCAAAGGCGCTTCGGGGAAGTGCCTCCAGACACCTGCACAATCGTCTTTTATAAAGAGAGAGCCTGTCTTCTCATAGATGAGAAGCACCGGAAGCTTTCCCGAATATTTCCAGAGGAGACTATAGAAGCCTCAGAAAATCAGAAAACTCTCACAAACGTACTCGCCGCGTTCCACCACTGAAGAGAGCATCTGCATGGAGGATTGTTCGCGTATGGTCTCGTCCTCTGCTGATGCTTTCCTGACAAAGAACGGTGAGACTTTTGCCACGCACTCATACCATCCAATGTACGCCCAACAGAATATCGTCCAGTTTTCCGGAAAATGATTCTCCTCCAGCGCGGTCGGTATAGGTCGCCGTACGTCGAGTGCGTCTCACCATCTTCCCGAACGCGGAGAAAGCCAGTAACTCGGATGAAACTACGCGCGCCCGAAGAAGAAAATGTAAAAGAGAAGCGAATAAAGAGCCAGCACGGGTCTTTGCCGGAAAAGAAATCCCCGCCATTCCCTTTAGTGGAGAATGCGTATACACACTGCACAGGTGATAAGCAGTATTGCAATCGTCTGGACTGACCGTCGACACGCCGGGTAAGACCTTCTTCATCTCCCGCCGTCAGCGGGCTGCCACAGAGAAAGGTTGACAGCCGTACCGGCAAGCAGTGCAACACAGCCAGAAGGTCGATCCCTCCTCCGAAGTCCGTCCGTACTGTCCTTTCAGTAGAATGGGACGACAAGTCTCGGAGTAACGCTGCTTTACTGCGCTCGTGCGTGCAACGCGCATGACCGAAGGCAACAGCCGCAAGAACTCGGTAAAATCATGAATCGGGCAGTCGGAAAAAGCGCTGCAGAGACCAGTCCGCCCAGTCCTCTGTTGCAGGCTCGCATAGGGTTCCTGCACCATAAAGTATCCATTCGCCAGGAGGAATAGAGAGAGATGTCCGCTGCAGCTCCCGCCGTGACATCATACGATTTCAGGAAAAGAGAAAGAATACTTCAGCTTCTCCTCCGGACTTCCCAGTACGATCACTCCCATACGGAGAAAAGCGATATAAGAACGATAAAAGGAAAATGAATAAACCGATTCCAGGTAGTAGACCGCAAACTCGATCCTGAGGACAGAACGACCATCGATAAAATCCGGTTTGGAGTTTTCGGGAAAATAAAAGAAAAGCACAGGAGAGAGACGCCAGGAAATTCCGCTAATTCCGAAATCCAATCTCCTTTTCCTCCTCGCCCTGCTCTCCTCATTCTTCTGTTCTGAAATTCTGCATAGTCTCTCTCCTCACCTTTCTGTAGGAAGCCTGACAATCTTCTCTATCTCCGTCCTCTCCATCCTCCGCGCACTTCGGACCTGCAAGCTGGCAAATCCCGGAAAGAGCTTTGGACCGTCCCACTTCATCATTGTATGCACGTGCTGCACGCATACCGCCTCTTCTCTGCGGCGGCAAGGCCCGCCTTCGTTCCGTCTATGCCGTAGATCCGGGATCGAAGGTCTTTTCTCATCACCTATATCATATCGCCTGCATCAATTACGCCAGTGCCATATCATCATTGTTAGAAAGAATTAATTCAATCTTCCCGAAATCAGTGATAGAGCTGCATCATCTTACTCCAGGGCCTCCGCCTCGCTCCAGTCTCGCAATGCTGTAATCCAGCCTGTCCAGCGGTATGCAGCGTCCTGCAGAATCGTAGAGACCACATAATCCGTTCGCATAATCGGGTCCTGGTCGCTCTCAGCCTTCAAAAATCAGATACTGGGCTTGCCGTCTCATTTCGATCCAGCTCCGGAGAAGCTGTCCCTCCTCCTGCGCCTTCACATCCTCCAGAACCAACTCTCCTGCAAGATACCGGACGCTTGCGCATCGACGCAAACGTAGTAAACTTGTTCCACTGATTCGGAGGCCTTCTTCCACGAGCTCACGGTTAAAGACAAATAACCGGAACATCCTTCTTCTGTGCCATATCAACGATTTCCGAAAGGCGCAGTGCGATCCACCAGGAATACTGTACAGTCTGTCGCAGGAATTTCTGCAACATTTCTTCCACACCTGCATCGTCATTCTGCATCGCCTGACCTCCCGCCGCATTGTACTGGAGTACATTTGCTTGCACCCTCTGCCCGCCGGCAACTTCCTTGTCAAAAAGCGCGTGCATAGTTTAGCCCGGTCAGAAATGTATCATAACTGCTCGTCAGGGTGACGCCGATTTTAATCTTCCTGCCTTCTTCTCTCCGGGCCCTTCTCGCAGGCACAGAGATTAAAGAGAAGGAGAACGAGACAGGCAAAGTAAAAGAGCCTTTCCTCTCCTGCTGCACTCTTATCCCTGCTCTCGTTATTTCCCGTTCTCTCCTGTTTCTCGCTTGCCTTTTCGCTCCGCTCTTCTTCCATTCTGGAAACACTATCTTCCTCTTCAACCTCAGCACACTTTCACCCTGCATTCCTCTTCGACATACTCGTGAAACCATGAACACAACTTTCTCAGATGCCTCCGTTCTTCCCTACCGCATTCCTCTGCGTATCTTTCGTCTGCCTGTCCCGTCGGAAGAGAATCTGCTCCATCTTATCCGTATACATATTGTTTTGCATTGGCGATGTAGAAATCACCTGATGGGACTCCGAGCTCTCCCGAGTCTCTTCCAGAGGTACTCCACCGCGGTATACGCCATGTCATAATGGTCCAATCACGATAAAGGCTCTGGATCACCTGATCCGGATCATAACCGCGTTCTTCCGAATCTCCCACGCCGTAGCGCTCGATAAAAGCCCGTCCGGTTTCACCGGCATACCGCGCAGCAGCAGGCGTTATCGTTGTCCAGCGCAACACGCATCCACTCCTTTATGATTCTCCTCTTTCGATCCTTTTCCGTCTCTCTCGGTCTTCTACTGTTGACCCAGGCATCTCCTGTTTTCCGTCACGGCAATGCCAGTGCATGCCTTCAAACGTTCTGCACATCTTTCCGCTCTGCTGATTTCCTGCGATGCCGATACGCAGATTTTCTCTTTTAAAGGAGAATGAAGCTATTTGCCTCCTCCTGCGCCTTTTACTGAGTGCTTCCTCGTCCACGGTAAGTAAAAGAATCGAAAGTTCGAAACGGCTTCTCGTGCGCCTTCCACTGAGTTCGACTCTTTCACTTCCTTCGCTAAGCTATAGAGAATTCTGCCACGCGCATGTGCGGTTCCGTAATGATTCCGTCCGCACCGCCTTTCACTTCCTGCTCCAGAATCCGATTCTCCTCCCTGAATGGAGTGAAAGCGATTGGTCGTGACATATACTGTACTCCATGTTATAGCGTTTCATCGCGGCATTCAGTCCCTTTCGAAAACTTCCCCAGCCCTCCGAACTGCTCGTTGTCCAGTACGAGTGAAATTTGCATTTCGCTTTATTGCTCCCTGGCGAATCGCATTGCGAGATGAGAAGCAGAAGCACTAGCCCTGCCACCGTTACGCGCCGTCGAATAATATTCGGTTTTCCTTCATTTGCCGCTTCTCCGTGTAAAATCCGCTATGCTGCATGCTGCTGTGTCCTCATACTCTTCTGTGTCTCCTCCGTATATGGTAGATATGGCAGGACACCCAGCTCCCACTACCAGTCCTTCACTCCGGGTTCGCTGTCAGATCTGCAAAGGTACTGCTGCACGCAGCGGAGCTGAATCCGCCTGTGCATACAATCAGTCCTACGGATCTCTCTTCTGTGTGGAAACTCCACTTCTCATCACTCTCTTTTCTGGAGTAGCTTCCCGCGCCTTCTCTTCCGTCATACCGAGGCCGTTGTCCTCACCGACACAGAGGTGCAGCGATACTTAGCCGTGCTTTACCAGCTTTCCGCGCACGCGATTTCCTCCATCCTCATCCATCCTTCGCATGCCGTGGTAGTAATGGCATTTTCCAGAATCAGTTTGCAGAATCAGCTTCACCGTCAGGCAGGCAGGCGCTTCCTCGGAAACCTGAAAATCGACCGTAAAGCTTATACTTTTTAAAACGGATTTTCTGGATATTCATATAATTCTTCGCTGTGTATTTCATGGAAAGACGGATGACGTTCTTCTTCCCCGGAAAGGCTGATGATGCGGAAGAAACTGGGTTCGTCACCATAAGAGCCGCATCCTGCTAACCGCTCTCAATCATCCACCACGGATTCCAGCGTGTTATAAGGAAATGGTTAATCTGGGATTGCAGCGCATCATCTCGCCGCCTCTTCTCCTCCTGCTGCTCCATTTTTTCTTCCGTAAACATCATTCACGCAAAAGTTTATAAGGCTCTTTGAATGGATAATCCATTTTTGCCATGAAATATCGTCCATCAGTTGGTGCTCTGGTGTTTAAATCTCATTTTAATTTACGAATCGGATAGGAAAGACATGGGGACACCACCTGGTTAAAAAAGCAGAGCAATCAAAGGGTGAGAGAAATCAGGATAAATACATAATAAGCATTCACTTGGCGCAAAATCCAGTTCCCGTCCGCATGACGGAGAAAAGCCATCTTCAACAGTATACCCGATGGTGTCCACAATCACCGTTTCTCTTTTCCCGACTAAGCGATGTACTTACCGTGTTGTTCGCCTATCTCAGCGGTACCACAGAAATTCCTCTCTCAAAATCTCCATCCTTCGGATGGTAGATCAATTCCTATTTGTCGCAAGATAAAAATAAGCGGTCCTTATCACTCTCCATTTAACTTCTGCATCATTCGTTCGATATTTTTCAAATTCATATCTGAAAGACGCCATTGCTGTTCTTGCTCCTCTCAGTTCCTGACGACTCAGGAAATCATGATGGAATATGGACAGAAGGATCATTAGTTCTGCACATGGGAAGCGAAAAACTGAGATTCTCCACCTGCTGTACGGCGATAAAAAATCCTGCTCACTGCACCCTCCTGTTTCTCTTTTCGGAGAATTCGGCACTGCGGTAATCGGCTTCCCGTCGCGAAAAAGCGCAACGAAACCAGGCTGTCTTACTTCGCCACTAAAAAATTCATGGATTTGTTTAAAGTCGAAAGGGTCAGACTGGACCCTTTGATAACTGCTATTACATCATCCGAAATCTGTCGCATTGCTGACCCAGATACTCTTCAGCCGTTGCTTCCCCTGAGGTTGAAGTTGCTCGGACTGCATTTCCCGCGCGTAATGTAATTCAACTGCGGAAAACTGCTATCGCTGGAAGATAAAAACAGAATAATCCCGATCGATAAGAGCATAAAGCTCATCAGAATCATGTTATGAAACGAACAGACGGGGATTCCGAAGCGAGCCGTACGGAAAGAAGAAGCCTTTCCGCTGAAAACATCCTGCACAAAGTGGCTCTTCTCTCTCTTCTCCATTACTGCCCCCTCTTGCCTCTTTCCGTTTAATTTGTATTTGGAAGGCGACATACCGAACTTCTTCTTAAAAGCATAACTGAAATAATTCGGGTCACATAACTACCGCTTCCGCTATGATATGAAGTTTCCTCTTCTTCCATCAGAAGACGAGCGCCTTCTCCATCCGATAATCAGTGAGATAGTTGATAAACTCTTCCCCCGTCTCCTTCTTGAAAGTAAATGGAAAAATAGGCGCGGATACATGCGGTTCCATGGAAAGTCCTTCTGGGAAGGTCATATCCTATAGTGGCTATGCTCGCTCTACGGCTTTCTTTACGAAAGACTTCGTCTTATCCTCCTTCTCTGAATCTGTTCCTGCACCTTCACAAACTTCTTTCATCCAGCAAACTCCTCTATACTGAACATGCTGTGCCTTTCAGTACGTCCTCTTTCGGGAAAATGAATGCCTGCGTCACATGATTGGAAAGCAGAAATTTATGATCGTCACCAGTTCCATGAGGAAAACTGGTAGTCCTGCAGGAAGGATTCTCAGATTGCTGTTTTGCATGTAGGCGTCAATATCCATACAGAGTTCTCTTTCGAAGACATCCAGGCTCTTCTGTATACATCCAAGAAGCCGTTCCTCATCAAGATCTCCCGATTCGAGAAGGATTATAAATTCCTCCGGGTTGATATCACGTCATAATTGCCTTTCTCTTCCCGTACAGCGCGTGAGACGCATCTACTTACGCTCCCATATGAAATCAGCGAATCCATAAGAGAAGACCCGTCTTCGACTCCGCCATCATCGTCTCGCCTTGCGGGCGTGTACGCGAACGGCGAGCGTCTCCAGCTCATCACCGTCAGACGATAGCGCTCCTCTCACTAACAGTAAAGGCAATTGTCCCCAGATAGGTAAAAGCAGACGTCTGCTCTTTATGTGTTCCTCCGCGAGCCTGAATCGACATGGTAATGAGCGGATTGATTCCTTCCGGAGAAAGGCTGATGATGGGAATTATGCGATCCTGCCGCATAGTACCGCCCGTTTAATTCAATCTGGTAGTCCAGCATCGTCACATCAGTTCGTCTGTCGTACGTTTCCTTCAATCAAAGAGGTGTAGAAACTCTCTGTAAGATAGGCAAACTCTCCAGATAATAGTTGCTTCAAGTGGTTGATGCTGCTTCTCATCCGACTCTTTGTCAAACGATCATGCACTTCTTTGAAAATACGGGAAAGTTCCGCTGTCCACCGGCTTTAAACATACTCTTCCACTTCCAGACGGATCGCCTCTTTCCTGTTCGCTCATCAAATCTGAAAAAATGACAATCTTAATAGAGGTGAAGTTCCTTCAGCTTGTTGCTGGCTCAGCCCGTCCATATCGGCATCTTGATGTCGGTCTGGCACGACGTCCGCCTTCTCCTCGGCAAGCTCAGTGGCACAGACCGTTCTCACATGCCGAGAGATCATAGCCAGCCCTTCCCAATCAATCGTCCGGATGATGACTTTCACCACTCTCTTCATCATCTCTGCTAAAGTACGGAATCTTCTTCATTTCTGTCCCAGCATACTTTTCTTCAGCCGTTTAAACTGGCACGGCACTGAGAATCAGCCAGGATGATTCCTAAACGATGAATCAGCATGCAAAACGATGCCACTAAAATCAGTGCAATCAAAGCAGAATATCGCTTCTGCCCTTTCTCTGTCTGAAACGGGCGGACCTCCTTCGGTTGAACTCTCCTCCACGTCGTGAAAGACCAATAACCTTAACAACATGTAATGAAACAATAAACAGCGAAAATCCCATCTCTGCTGCGTCTCTCTATCATTTTCCATTTCCTCCCGATACGTTCTCTGTTCTAATACTTCGATATACAATTATGTTTTTAATTTTAGCGAATGTGCTTCCCCGCATTTGCAAAGGTCTTCCGTTCGCGCCTCTCAAAAGGAGCCTCATGTTTTCTCCCGTAAAATACAGCGCGGCAATTGACAGCACCGCATCCATTCTGTACTATCATTTCAATTATAAGTGTGCTACTCTGGATGGAGGTGTTTTTATGAAAAGCAGAGCATTCATTCCAAAAACTGGTCGGGACGGCAGTCTATCACTGCGGTTGTTTATGCCTGCAACTCTTTCTTGGAAGCATCAAACAGGTCCCTTTAACATCACCTTACCTTGGTTCGATATTGATTCTTGGTGCGATTCTCTACGATTGCCAAGCGCCGCCTTCTTAGATCTTGTGTTCGCGGGATTATATGGTCTGTTTTTCCATTGTGTCCGGAAGTGATGCTGGCAGGTTCATCCTCTTTTCTCGAAACCCTTCCTTACCCGCTTTTTCTCGTTTTTTGTTGAAAGCGCTGCCGGGTACCTTTCAGGTCTGTTCCGGCTTTCTCCGGAAAAAAAGTCAATTGAAATCTTGAAAGTCCTTCTTGAAAATCCCTTTGTTGTCAATACCGGGATCTTTGTCGCAGGACTGCTGCTCTTCTTCAGGATGCCTGAAATGTGGCGATGGGCGCCCCGTATATAGATTACCTGCTCATTCGGTGTAAACTTCGTGATGGGTTCACCATAAACCTGCTCCTACTGATTCGGTTATTTTACGCATACTGGAGAGATTCATCTTACAAAAAACGGAACTGGAGGAACAATGATTCTTGGGTTGATTGTGGAAATACCCATACCGACTTCAGTTTATCGATGACACGGAAAGATTAGCAGATCTTCACCATGATAATCGAAAATGACTAGATATGCCGGATATCGACGAAATCTGCCCTCTGAAGATGATTCCGCGCCATTCCATGATATAGTACCACAACCCTCCGTCATGCCAGTACTCTCAAAGCTCTTTTCAGGAAGCCGCAAGATACAGGCATAAAGGACTGTCTCATTGTAAGAAAATGTCTCTCTCCCTCCGGATACGGTGGAAAATCGGTCCCGACCTCATCGTCGCCGCTTTCAGCCCACGGTAAAAACATATCCGCTTCCTGCTATTATCATTGACATGGGAACAGCAATACGCTCCACGGTCATTGACGCGAGCAACTTCTCCGGCGGGTCATCCTTCCCAGTGTCAGCATCTCCGCGAACGCTCTTGCGAAGGAGACTTCTCTTCTTCCCTCAGGTTGTTGCTCCGGCAAAGCTGTTCTCTCAATGCCTCCGGCATGCGTTTCAGCATCATTACGGAACCGCAGGCTCTTTGAACAATATCATTGACCGTTTCCTGGAAGAGCTCGGGAGGCCTCCATCTCGCCACCAGCGACTCTCCCCGCTCATTTGCTATTGCGGGCACCCACATCACTGTCGATGAGAACCTTCTGTTATCAAGCCTCTGGAAATCTGAAAGAGACAAAAGAATAGAATAAGGTCGAGAACGAGAAGGCGAGTGCGGAAGGTCTCCTTCCATGCCCTTTAGGAAAGATCCTACAGGAAAGGTAGGGCGGGGCCGCCTTCTCAGTGGAAAAGTCATAAACGCGCCTGAGAAGGCTGAAAAGCAATCCGGATGAAGGCCGAGCCCGTTTCACGCCCTTCCTCCGAGAACCTTAGAAGGCCCTTTCGGGCGCGAAGAGGAAGCGTAAAGCACAAGAAGTGTCGTGAAAAGCGGGCTTGAGGTGCGGGGCCAAGGCTATACTCAGGGCAGGTGGGCCGACGTCGCTCATAACAAGCAGTGTCCGCCGGAAAGGCTCCGAGACGATCGCTTCCTGCCATCGCTCAAGTGGTCGATCTGCGGTTTTGAGAGAAACGGACGGAATGAGAGATGACCAGCTGGGACTTTCCTCCAGAGGAGAAGTTCATAACAGCATCGGAAAGGACAAGAGGAGAAGTACCAGCCACTTGGATAGATAGAAACCCTCATTTGCCGGCAGGGATACAATGCCTTTCTCCGCCTTCTTTCCGGAACCGCCGCCACCATGGACAGCGCCGTAAAGAGAAAGAAAGAGAAAGAGAAGCGCGGAAGAAAGTCCGAATAAGAAGCGACATTAGCCACACTGGACTCTATATCCGTATCCTGAAAAACCAGCTGTCTCCGGCACCGCACTGGCGGCCGCTCGACCTTGAACGCGGACTGCAGTGCGCCTCCTCGTGTTCGGAAAGTCGTCTCCGTATGCCGTGTGGCATACGGAAAAGCACTTCCTCGCTCCTTTTCCACAATCTTCACTGATCGAAGTGAACACTGACTCCAGACGCACTCTCCGCTCGGCGCTTTCGTTCAAAATCAGCTTCCTTACAGGCCCCTGAAAGCGATATATGCCGTATAGAAGAAGTCCTTCGGAATGCGAGCAGCACCGACGCTTCCTCTTTCAGCTCCGTCAATCTCCTCCCGCCAACCTGATGCACTCTCGAAAAGAGCTCCACGTCTTCCATCTGTCGAATCAGGGTCTTCGACATGATGGTTTCGTCTTCATCTACTACGGAAACGGGAGAGGCGCAGTGAAACCGGACGTTCCCCGAAAGAGAAAGAAACAAAAAGAAGAGGAAAAGAGAAGCGAGAATACCTCTCCTTTCCTGACAGAATCAAGTTCCTTTTTCATTGCCGCAATAAAGCCGTTCACTAGCTCTCTCCCACCATCACCCTCTTTCAGATAAACGAAAAGTACGATCCGCCATTTTCCTCCCAGTTCTCCTCTACCGTGGTTGAGCGAGGAGAACGCCGTCCTGCTAGCTTCATCTTCTGTGAGAGTGCTCAAAATGACGCCTACGATTCATTGTCTGCAGCTCACCGTCGGTTCGTCCAGAAGAAGAATCGCCGGCCGTCTCTATCAGGGCGGACGCGAGATGCACTCTTCTCTCTCTGCCCCCGAAAGGGCAGGCAAAGCTCTTCCTCTTCTCTCCACAGCCCTGGCTCATGTAAGGAGCCAGTGGTGTAACCTCGTCCGAATCACCTTCAGCAGTCCCGTCACCTCCCTGTAAAATACAGGATTCTCCACTCGCCCGTCAGGCTGTCATAGAGGATCTCCTGTGAATAGGACTAGATTCGCCCGCACCTCCTCTGCCATCCGGTATCTCCCCTTCCTGATATCGGACAGCACACCTGCAAGCGCTTTCAAAAGTGGGTGCTCTTCCTGCCCGTCTCCGCGAATGCCGAGAATTTCCACTTTTCTAAAGAAAGGGAGAGCCCCTTTAAAACTGCTCTCCTCCTCTTGATTACTGAACCCAGATTGACGACTGCGCAAATCGCTTCTCCCATTTATTGCATTCTCCCAGTACATTCATGAACTTGTGCGCTAAGCTCCTGCTGAATCTTTCTCTCGAGCTCAGAGAAATCGTTCCGGAATAATCGGAGATATCCACGACCTTTCTCCTTCGGTACCGGAGAAAATTCCGCCCTTTTCCGTGGTATTTAAGTTAATCTTTACAGGACTCTAAATCTTCTCCGATCAGCTAAAGATACTACCCGTACGAAGATAAGCCGCTGAGAACAAGTTCATGATCCGTACTGTCCTTATGCTCCGTCCTCTCCACGGTAAGGGCTGCCTCGCCGCCCATTTCCGCTCGGGTCTTTTTACCGCGCTTGGGTTTCCACTAAGGCATGATAGGCGACCATCTTGCTGACTTTCGATGTTAATGTACCAAACCGGTGATATTTTACGATTCCGTTTCATCGCCGGAAATGCTTCCCTTCGGCCCTTTCCCTTCTTCTCGCATAAGTGTTGAAAGGTAACAATTCTCGAGCTTTACTCTGCACTATTGACCTGTTCTATCGTCTTTCCGCCGTCTTTTTCCTACTTCCAGAGAGAAGACGTTTTCATTTGCACTCAACTTAGTCACGAAGCTAAAGCTTTCCTTCTACGGCAATCTCCCAGGTAGAGTCGGCCGCCTCCATGGCTTCTTCCGTCGCTTCTTCCCGCATCTGCTTTTGCAAGCACGAGCTGTCTTCTTCGCAGTCGGACTCGTCCGAGACCCATTGTTTCATTCAGGTCAAGTCACCGAACATCCCCTGCTCTATCAGCTTCCTGCAGACTGAATCCGATGCTCTCATCATATCGTGAGCCCTTTCCAGAAAGCTCTTGATTTCGTCCGCCTTTCGGCTTAAAAGGTATACACCCTCTCCTTTGACTTCTGCTGGATACCGATCATATGAGCTTCTTTCTTCTCTCACCGTAAGATTGTCCTTTGTAACCAGAGTGGAAAGCAAAGGCTGCTTCTTAACTGAGTCGCTTTCTGAGCTCCTGATTCTCTTTCATCTCTTTCCCGGGTTCGACTTGCATCCTTATCCTTCCGGTCAGGTTCTTCAAGATGGTCTTATAATCTCCTTTATAGAAGTTATCATCACAGCCGGAATCTTAAAACTGACCTGACCGTCCATGTACTCGTACTCCATGGCCTCATCACTTCCCATCAGCTTCAATCCTGCGCTGAGCTGCCGATTGCCCTTCTCCATGTCTGACTTCGCCTTAAAGGTGAGCAGTCTTTCAGGTATTTGTTAATCCTCTCTACTCCCTTTTACCTCACCGTGCTCATGGTTACTTCTTCTTGGTCTTCTCTTTCAAGAATCCCAGTTCCTCCGTGGACTTGACCTTCCCGTTCAGATAATCGAACGATACTTTCAGGAATTTCTGCCGGACTGGCATTTCCCCGCCGAAGCAGATTCTTCCGAGCAAAAAGAAAGCAACACAAAGGAGCAGAACGACAGCCACAATCGGAATGAAAGAACTTCGGCAGACCGTTCTTCTTTTCTACGGATCCTCCACCGTATTATGAAACGTCTCCGGGCGCTCTTCTCCCTGTCTCGCAGACTCCTGTGCAGTCTCTTCGCTTTCATGCAGGCTCCTGCGGTCTCTTCACTTTCAGCAGATTCTCAGCAGTCTCTCCGCCTTTGCAGCAGATTTCTGCTACGCCTTTTCGCTGTCAGCTTCTCTCCGCAATACGTACAGAAAGCTATCCTGATCTTACATCTCTTTTCCGCAATCGACAAATTTTCATCAAATCCTCCTGTTTTAGTCGAAAGTCATTGGTTGTATGAAACTCATCATAGCATAACATAAAACATAATTCTTTTCAATTTTATGAAGCTTTTAATAAATAATTTAAAGGAATCCTTCTTCCGCGCCTCTCGCCCGCATTTCTGCGGCACTCTTCCTATTCTAGCAGAAGCGGGGCTATAAAGCGTAAGAACTCCTGTAGACAGCGTTTAAAAATACCCGCTATCCCAGTCCCGACTCACTTCTCTCGACGTACGGAAAAGTTCATAAAAATCATCCGCTCATATCGAAGATACAGGGACTTTCATAAATCAGTACGCCATTTTCAAAAATGATGATAGAAAGAGCGATAATCGAAATTAATGGTTCCGACGATCGCCATTCTGTAATCTACAAGAACCTGCTTGAATGCAGAAACTCGGTGAATACTCATAAATACGCACACCCGCCCGAAGAAGCTGCGCATAATAGGAACGACTGATGGCACAAATCAGCCTCTTATCCGAATGCCCGAAGCACGAATCCGTACATCGACTCCTTTCCTTGCCGATTCGTCAGTGCGCGACCCATCTCATCCGTGATAATCAGATACGGTGTCGTGATATAAATACAGTCTTCGCGGAATTGATAAGGTTCAGGTAGGCATCTTCTCCGATAGCCTTCCCGTTAATCGGGGAATCCCCGTAGAATGCGCACAATATCCTTCTCCGGTAAAACAGATTCCAGTGCCTCGGAATGTAGTTGTAGAGCCCTCTCACCAGACTATCATCCATAGCGTGCCACATCTCTAAGAAGAGCATCGTAAGCGTGCCGACCGCTTCCCTCTTAAACGGATTCCCGTGTCTTTCCAGTAACCGTAGGGGAACGCACATTGGAAGTACTCATCCGCTAGATTGCATCTCCCGTGAAACCGACCTGTCCGTCCACTACCGTGATTTTCCGATGGTCACGGTTATTCATAAAGAGATTGACCAATGGCACGATAGGATTGAAAATCCGGCACTGTATCCCGCCTCAGTTCCTTTTACAATGGGGATGACTGATGAAGCCGATAGAACCGACATCATCATAGAAAAGACGGACTTCCACCCTTCCTTCGCCTTCTTCAGAAGCAACCTCTCATTTCCCGAAACACTCCTGTCCTCAACAGTGATATTCCATGAAAATGAACTCTTCGCCGCGGAAATGGCTTCCATCTGTGCCTCAAAGCCAATCATCGCTTCTTTATAGAATACAACCTCCGTGTTCCGGTAAAGCCGGAAAACCCGCATCGTTTTCCAGCATGGCAAACTGATTTCTTGCCGACTTATTCTCTTTCCTGAGTGCGTTCAAAACCAGATGGCTTTTGGTCCAAATAGGGGAAAAAGCATGCCGTCCGCCAGTTCGAACCGCCTCCGTATGGTCTTCCGAAAGTTCGTCCGTACACCAGCATGTACAGCACCCAGCCGAGAATCAGCATCGCCATGATGAACACGACCCAGCTCATCTTGATGGACTGATTGGTCTCGTTTTTCCGATGATATAAAAATGGACAAAACGGAAAATACCCTGAAAAATAAGGAAAGTACGATATAATTATCCACCAAAACAAGGGAAATGTAGAACCAGACAATCTGCAAAAAGCACTGCACAATCACAAACAGCAAACTTCCGATACTGTTTTTCTGATCTCTTTATGCACCTGCCGCTTTCTCTTCGGCATACCTATACCTCATCTTCTTTCTCTCGTTTCTGTTCTCAAGGAAACTCTCCAGATAGCGCATCGGAAACGGGATGCGCAAGCGGCTGCACCGCAAGTTGCATCAAAAGAATCGGATTGTCATCCGCAGTGCCTGATTCAGATTCAGCTTTCCGCACCGCTTGCAGCGATGCAGGATACTCCAGTCACCATCTTCTCTGCGACTATGGCAATCGGCTCCATTTCCCCGTGGCAGACCGCCTCCGGTCTCCCGCCGTCTCATCCACATGAAGACTGTAAAAGACAATGCGGACAATGATTCCGATGCTTTGATCCCGCCCTTCCGGCTGAATCTTCTTTCCGCAATGCGCGCAGACAAAACTCTCGAAGCATTTCCTCTTTCTGTAATCCCGCATGAGGAATCCGCTCCTTCTTCTCTTGCTCTTCTCTGCCCTTTCTGCTGCTCCTCCTCACTGACCCCTCAGAGATTCCCTCTCTCTGCACTTTGCCTTTCTTTTTAACCGCCATTCCGTTTTTCTATATCGTCCATAATCCCTTCCTCCTCTCCCCAATCTCTTCCTGCTTTCCTCAAAAATAGTTCTTTCAGACTTCTCAAAGGCAGGCAAAAACTTTCCTGATGAGCAATAACATCTCCTCTATCTCTTCTTCATTATAAATATGTGAGCCAGATTTCTTTTTCAGCATCAATATCCAAACTTGCTCTTCTTTCAAGAATCCCACCTGAAGGCAAGTTTTCAAAATGCCTCTTGCAGAGCCCGTCTCCGAACCCTGTACGCCATCCTTTTCTAAAAATAGCTTTCAGTGCTTTCCATGCAAGCTCAAAAAGTAAGATTGAACTCTCCTATTATTCCTGTTCGATATATCTCATTCTCTCTTGCCAACGAAAAGTCCGCTTTTGCAAGTACTGCCAAACAATTACAAAAGTTTTCAATCTTTTTCGTAGATCTCTATTCCTTCGCGTTCAATATCTTCTAAAAGACTTGGAGAAACCTTTCTATGCATATCGATTAAATCAAATTCCAAAAGGCTCTCCGTTTCTTCCTGCACCGAAAATAAAACGTATCAAAATCCCCGCCATAGACAGCAAGATCATATCACTCTTTTTCAGAATGCGTTCCTCCTCGCTCTCGATCCAAAACAGGACAAGCCGCTCAACACCCTGCGTCTCTTGCAAATTGAAGAATCTCCTGTAAAAACCTGCTCAGGGAATCATTGGGACTTTCTCCATCCAAAACCTCCAAATCGCTTTTTCTTCATTATATAACAGGAAAAATGCGCCCGCTCAAGGCTGACAGGAAAATGTAAGCGAATGATAGATTATCGTCAAAGTTTTCTTGATCCCCTCAAAAAATGATACTTTATTTAAAATGATTGTCTCTCTCACGGGAAAAGAAAGGTGGGTTCTTGCAGCAAACGGAGCCGGAAAATCGTATTTTCCAACAAGGACGTCGTCCTCTTAAACAAAGCGGTGGGAATGGACTCCGAGCACGCCTCGGTGAAGAGCTTTTTACCCGATTTTACCGCCTGGACAAGGTGGCGAGCGGTCTTCTTCTCTATGCGAAAAATGAAAATGCCAGTGCGAAACTCAGCAGTGCCTTGCAGGAAGGGAAACTGCAAAAAGCGCTACCACGATTCTGATTCCGTCGGAGAATGCAATCGGCGAAAAATTCTTGAAAAGTACGCCGGGAAGGACAGTTCAAAACTTTCTGTATAAAAGACAGCCAAAAGCAGAAGATGTTTCCGGTGAAGAAACCACGAAAAGGGGTAAAAGAAGCTTCCCTTCACTACAAGGTTCTGGAAGAGCGGGACGGGCAGCTTCTCCTCGAGATTGCCCTGAAACCGGTCGTTTTTCATCAGATTCGCGCCCAGTTCTCCGCACACGGCTTTTCCCTTCTCGGCGACGGAAAATACGGATCCCGGAGAAAGGAAATGTTGCTCTGCACTGCTACAGCCTCTCCTTCCCGACCCGGAAAGCGGGAAAGAACTCCACTTTCAAGCGGAAAGAACTTCATTTTCTGATAGAAGAGCGGGTAGGATAGGACTAGCTTCGGCGCCCGTTTTGCCATTTGAAAAAGGAGGATTTCATGTTCGTTGCAAACAATTGGAAAGAGTATCGTGTTCTCGACTGTTCAAGCGGAGAAAAGCTCGAGCAGTGGGGGAAGTACATCCTTTGCCGTCCGGACCCGCAGGTAATCTGGAAAAGTGAGAGGAAGAATCCGCTCTGGAAGAAGCTGAACGGCCATTATCACCGCTCCAAAGCAGGCGGGGGGCGACTGGGAATTCTTCTTCTACCGAAAGAATGGCAGATTTCCTATCCGCTGGGAGAAAACGGAGCGGATGCACTGCATTTTCATCTGAAACCCTTCGCGTTCAAGACACCGGTATCTTTCCCGAGCAGGCTGTAAACTGGGAATGGTTCTATCGCCTGATAAGAGAGAGAGAAAGAACGGCGCGGAAAACAGGGAGATACCGCGCCGATTAAGGTGCTGAACCTCTTCGCCTCATACAGGCAGGGGCAACACTTGCCGCCGCGAAAGCCGGTCGGAACTTACCCATGTAGATGCCTCGAAGGGTATGGTTTCCTGGGCGAAGGAAAATGCGGAGCTCTCCGGTCTTTCGAAAGCGCCCATCCGCTATCTGGTGGACGACTGTGAAATTCGTGGAACGGGAAATCCGAAGGGGAAATCTCTACGACGGTATCATCATGGGATCCTCCCTCCTACGGAAGGGGGCCGAAAGGGAAATCTGGAAAATCGAAGACAGTATTTACCCTTCCTGCTTCTTGCCGAGAAGATTCTGAAGAAGGACGCTCTTCTTTCTCTTGAATTCTACACAACAGGCCTGCAAGCCGGTGTAATGCAATATATGCTGGAAGAAATCATCGGAAAGAAGAACGGGGCAGGTCCGCTCCGATGAAGTGGGGCTTCCCGTAGCAGAAAACGAGCGCATCCTCCCCTGTGGCTGCGCAGCCCGATGGGAACGAAACGAATAGTCCCAAAAAGAAAGTGCGATACATTGCACGGCATTCGGAAAAGCACAGTTCTGCAAAATGGCGGAACAGTGAGACAAAAATCGCGGAATCGTAAGGCAAAAGGCGCCCTTTGTCAGAAAAATTCATTGTTTTTGCCAGCAAGAACGGATAGTATTAAAATAGATTTTTAGTATGCGAAAGGCAGACTGCATTTTAAAAATAAAATTGAAAATAAAGGAATAAAACTGGAACAAGAAAGGACAGATTCATGAAAAGGGGTTTTACCACTCTTCTACTCAGTATAAGCGCTACGGGACTTTTTCTACCGCGTCTTTCGCCGCCGGATGGGCAACCAACCAGCAGGGGACAGCAGGTTTATCAAAATGACAACGGATCCATCGCGACAAACACCTGGATCAAGATGAGCCAGAACGGGAAGACTCGATTGGTACTACGCAACGGCAAACGGAAACCTTCGGACAGACGGATGGCTGAAAATCGGAGAGAATTATTACTATTTTGACTCAACGGAATCATGCAGACCGGTTGGGTACAGGAAGACCGCTATTATTGTGAGCCGGGCAGCGGAAAGATGGTAACTCGGCTGGAAACTGCTCAGCGCTCCGGAAGGCGTCAGTATCGGAGAGGCGCGAAAGAGCAACAAACTATATGTACTGGTTCTACTTCAACCAGAGCACCGGTGAAAAAGCTCTATGCGAAGGATGAACGCGTAGTCGTGAAGTCCATTGATAACGCTTCCTACGGGTTTCGATGAAAATGGAATCATGGTGACCGGTTGGGCGGAAACCGCCGATGCAAGTCCGGAGATCGCCGGCTATTCTTATTTTGCCGAAAAAGACGCAGGGAAACTGAAGATGGGATAGCGTGTCAACGGAACCTGGTATGCCACGGTTGGGCCGGAAGGAACAGTTCCAGTCTCCACCGGTAACGTTGAGTGGTTCTACTTCAAGAACAACGGGCATCCCGCTGCCGGAAGCGGCAAGGTTTACGAGGTACAGCGTATAGGGAGACAAGCGCTATCTCTTCAACGCGAAAGGGAATCTGGTTTACGGCATTCAGAAAGGAAAAACCGCACAGAACGCGCCGGAAGGCTACTACTACTGCGGAAAGAACAAGGAAGACAGCTCCGTGAAAACCGGCAAAATGAACCTGATTGACGGCGACGGCGAGCATATCACCCTGCCTCTTTGATAACAGCGGACGGGGCGTAACCGGTATCAAGCAGGACTACGCCTACTTCAACGGCAGATTACAGAAAGCGGAAAAGGGCTCCGCTATCAGAAGATCACCCTTCCCGGACAGAACAGAGCCTATGTGATTAACGAATCCGGAAGAGTGATGAAGTCCAGAACGAAATACAGAGACGGAGACGGCAACAAGTGGTCTGTCAATGCGAGCGGTGTGCTGACCCTCGACGAAGGACTGGACAGTGTAGAACTGCAATCTCCACGGTAACGGATATTGACTAAAATGAAAATTTAGCTATAGTATGAATAGGTCGCTAGGGGCGCTGTATGCGAGGGTGAAAACCGACCCTTTAACCTGACCCGGATAATGCCGGCGTAGGAAGCTATACTGTTCGCGCCTCCGTGCTTTTTGGCATCAAGGAGGTTTTTATGAGAAAAATACGGAAAAACTGGCATTTTCAGGCGTTTGCATCGCACTGTCCATGGTACTTGGAATGGTGAAGCTCTTCTCTTCCCATGGGAGGCTCCGTCACCGCCTGCTCTATGCTTTTCGCAACACTTCCCGGATTCTTCTTCGGGACCGGCTACGGACTTCTGTCCGGTTTTGCTTACGGCATCACTAAAGCTTCATCTTAAAGCCGGAATTCTACAGTCCCATGCAATTTGTCGTGGACTATCTCTTCGCTTTTACCGCGCTCGGTATCTCCGGCTTCTTCAGCCACAAAAAGCACGGTCTTTACCTGGCTATATCGCAGCCTGCCTCAGGGCGTTTCTTCTTCGCCTCCTCTCCGGTGTCCTTTTCTTTGCTGCGTACGCTCCGGAAGGGATGAGTCCAATATGGTATTCCTTCAGCTACAACATCAGCTATATCAGTGTGGAAGCTGTTCTTACCTCGCCGTTCTCTCCGTTCCGGGCAATCCATAAAAGCATTTTACTGCCTGAAAGGAAACTCACGGAAGAAACGAGCTGAACGCCGTGCACAGTAAATAAAGTGTTTATGGAAAAACCTTATCTTCCGCCGTTCAACACCTTCCAGAGCTTCGGAGAGCCGCTTTAGCGCTCTACTCACAAAAATAGGCGAGGAAGAGACAGTAGATCTGACTCAGAAGATGAAAAGCAGTTTTCCTCCGTCGCTAAAGGGTCTCCTGCTTGATTAGGGAGACCCTTTTCCAGTGCACGGAAAATCCCGTTCTGCATAAAAACCACGGGCGCAGAAAGAGATAGTGCGAAGCATAGAGGAAGAAAGTCATCCTGAACTCCCTTTTCTCTGCGAGCGAGAACCGCTAAGGCTCCAAAGCAACATAGTGAGGGTCAGAAGAAAGAGCGCCATCCCAGGCGATAGAGAACGGTCGACAGCAGAAGCACGCCTATCCCAGTGGCGCAAGCGTGTTTCGTAAGAAAATAAAGCGAAAAGAAGAAGCGTAGCACTAAGCCAAGCAAGGCGCTTTCCGGAACACCCGAAATCACTCTCTTTGTCTCTTCCTTTTCGCCTTCCTCCTCTCTTCCCTACACTCTGCGCCCCAACTTTCGCTTCGGCAGTTCAGACGACGCCGACCGCGCCGCCGAAAAGTATAGTAGAATCTCGCGTCTTCATTCAGAAAGGGAATATCGATTCGGAAATAGACGAGAAGCAGGGAAAAAGGCAGGGAAAGAGGAAAGAAAGGAGCGAAAGGAAAGACCTTCGCGCATTCTTCTCCCTTTGCAATAAAAGAACAAAGAGCGCCATAAAAAGGAAAGGCATAGGTCAAGAGAATCAACTGATAAAAAGTACCAGAAAACCCGGATTATAGCGATAAAGAAAAATCCCTCAAAGATACTCTCCGGACGAAAAAGGCGCTCTTCCAAAAACGAGATAAAGCCCGTCATCCCGCTGTTCCAGAGAAGATAGGGTAGAAGATAAGAGAAGAGCCTGGAGCGTAACTCTCCGAAACCACACGGCAGAGGAATACAGCTTATGAAAGAACAGGAGCCCGCTCAGAAAGAAAAAAATCCCGGAACGGCAGCCTCTCCCAGAAAGGAGGAGAAAAAGAACTCCATTTTCTCCAAAAAGAAGTGAGAAAAAGGCTGTTCGCGGAACAGCCTCTAAATCCGCTGGTGCAAAATGCGTACTATGCACAAAAATAACCAGAATCGATAAAAGAATGTATAGGGTCGGCAGGGGCAGAAAAGCACTCTTTCTCCATGCTCCCTTTTCCCTGCTTCTCTACCGTAAACACACCCTTCTCCTATCGCTCCTCATTTCTTCTTACATATCATCAAAATTTCAATCGTAAATTGTTCGTTCTGGCTCGCACGATGCGCCTTGTACCCGAAAACGCGCGCATTGATTCTCGCTACCGGATCCAGAATCGAAGAAATCGAAATGTCATGGTTCATATTGTCAATCAGGAGGAAATATACTTCGCCATGCCGACATTGATATACCACTCTCTCTTCAGAAGCTCCGGCGACTGATAGATCAAGTCCGTCGTCAGAACCCCCTGCCAGCACACCGGATGCATAGGCTTCATCGAACTTGTTCAGACCGTTCGTAAACAAGCCAAAAAGTACAGCAGGCGAAGACACGCTTTGCCTTTCTGTCCTTCAAAGCCTTCGCCGTATCAATCAGGGGACTCTCCGAGGAAATCATATCATCGATGATGATGACGTCCTTCCCTCCACATCCGTTCCCAGGAACTCATGCGCCACAATCGGGTTTCTTCCGTTCACAACCTGCGTATAATCTCTTCTCTTATAGAACATACCCATGTCGAGCCCCAAGACATTCGCATAGTAAATCGCACGGTTCATTCCCCCTCATCCGGAGAAATAATCATCATGTGGTCCTTATCGATATCGAGATCCCGGACATTCAGGAGCAAAGCCTTAATGAACTGATAGGTACAGGACACATTGTCGAAGGAATCCTCGGAATCGCATTCATCACTCTCGGATCGTGTGCATCAAAGGTCAGGAAATTCTCCACGCCCATCTCATGCAGTTCTTGCAGCATCATGGCACAGTCCAGGGATTCTCTTCCCGAACGCTTATGCTGTCTGGATTCATACATAAAAGGCATGATGACATTGATTCGCTTGCCTTTTCCCGTCGTTGCCGCGATGATACGCTTCAAGTCCGCATAGTGGTCGTCCGGTGACATGTGATTCACATTGCCGAAGATGGAATAGGTCATCGAGTAATTCATGACATCGACCATAAGGTAGATATCCATACCGCGGACCGTCTCCAGAATCTCTCCTTCGCTTCTCCTGTTCCAAAACGAGAAATCTTCGAGGGTACGATATAATCCGATTTCTGGTATCCGGAAAATGCAATCGTTTCCTTGTGTTCACTCTCCCTCTTTCGCTCTCCATGAAACGAGATAGTCGTTTACCTTCTTTCCAAGCGGTGCGATGGACTGGAGCGGCATCAGCGCCAAAGGTCCTACCGAATCCGCTCAATAAACTGCGAAGTTCTAGAATCTGCCATGACTTTCCTCCCTATCATACAAACAGCTTTCCATAAGTGTGTATACACTCTTTTTCTCTAAAAATACAGGATGAAAAGCAAAAATGTCCACGCTTTCCCCTTCTTCTATGGCAAAGGAAATCCTATTCCCTATCCCAAACGTAGATCTCTTCCATACAGAGGGATGATCTCATAGTCCGACATCATACGGGAAACCACCCGATCCGAATACAAGTCTTTCAGCTCCCTAAAGTTCAGATTCGTAGAAATCAGCATCGTTTTTCCGAAGCAGAATCCGCTGATTCAGAAAGATTAAAAGAAACGAGATGCCGTAAAGGGAATTCGAGAACTCCGTTCCGAGATCGTCCAGAAGCAGAACATCCACTTCCTCTACGAATTCATCCTCTATCCCCTCCCGCATCAGCCTGGAAAAATAGCGAAACAACCCTTCCGCTGTAAAATACAGAACGCTTACTCCCCGGTCAAGGAGTGCTTTCGCGATACAGTGGAGGAAGAAGGTCTTTCCCGTGCCTGTTCCTCCGGTGAAAATGAAATTGCCTTTTGTTCTCCGGATAGTTCTGACAATAATTATAGAAATAATCGCGAAGCTCCTTCATGTAGGCTCTCACCGTCTTGTTTCCGGTCTGCGCCTTCGCTTCGAGATTGTCAAAGCGTTCCAGCTGAAAGGCGGAAAAAGTTCTCCCGGGAAAAGAATCTCTCCCATCTTGGACTGCTTATAGAGGATCTCTCCTGTAGTTTCAGAAAGCAATTACACTTCTTTTCCCTCATAGATTCCCGTGTCTTTGCAAATTGTACAGCTATACTGCGGTTCCAACTCCTCTAAGCTATACCCTGCGTTCCGAAGCAGCGCCTCTTTCTTCTCCCGAATCCGCCGAATATCCGCACGAAGTTCCTGTACGGCAGTCGCGTCCCCGCCTACCGCCTTCTCCACAGCCTCGACCGAGGTTCGCCTCAGCTCCTCCTCTAAAGCGGCATAGCCTTCCACCTTAGCAAGGACTTCCTTCTGCTTCTCCAGTGCGGTCTTCTCGGCATCGGAAGCGTCGGTCGGAGAGAATCTCCTGTATCTCATGGAACTGCTCTTCCGTCAACGCCATTCCTTCGTTCCTCCCTGCTGTAAGAGATTCATCGCCTTCTCCTTGGCAAGAGAATCGTAGTCCACCTCTTCCTGCGTAAAAGTTCACAAAACGATTGCTCTTCTTTTCTTCCTTTCTCCCGTTGAAAAGCGGTTTCTCGTCGAGCGCCCTGCCCGTTCTTTATTCCTTGCGCTCTACTTTTGCAGGGCGCTCTTCTGCGCCTTCTTCGTCAACTGGAAGTTCTGTATCAGCTCTGCGCTTCCTTCACCGTCTTGATGCCCTGCTCATGCCAGTTCAGTGCGACACTCTCCATGTAGCGCGGCGCCGTCTTCTCGATACTTGCGCAGTAATCGAGTAAAAAACTCAACGAGCTCCGCATCCATCTTGAGATTCCCCATCATATACTCAAACTTCTGATATGACTTCGCGTCACGCCGCCGGGAAGAAGATGCTTCCAACATAGAGCACGCCTTCAAACTCTTCTTCGAAAATGCCGTGCCTTCCTGCACCTTTTCGTCATAGAAAGAAGGCTTCGTAAAATGCTTCGCCTGCTTTCGATCAAAGTCTTCCTCCGAAAGTCTGGCAGCCTCCTCGCTTCGAATCTCCTGCTCCACTTCTTCCGTCGTGCCTTCCGGGAAAATGCCTCTTTTTTTCCCAATAAAAATAGCCCTCTTGATGTCATGATCGGTCAGGTTCAGGGCATCCGCAATCGAATGCACCTTCACACTCTCCCGCAAATGGCGCAACAAATAGAGATAGACACGAACATACTCCCCACTAGCCTCTGCTAAATATTCATCTATAAAGGAGTTCGGTACGCAGGTGATCTCCACTCTACTCCCTCCTGTAATCGTATCTCCATCTCTCTTCACTCCAAGTCTTTCCTCGTTTTTTTATCCGAAAAGAATCATAGCACAGGCAGAAAAACACTTCAACGGAACTGCTCCACATCTTTATCAACAGGACTTATCCACAGCAATGTGGATAATGTGCATTCTTTGTAGAATTATCTACAATCACGTATTTACTGGCTTTTTGAGCATTTCTTCCCGGATGAAAATCTCTGATTTATCCACAATCTATAGGTGGATTTCCAAAAATAGGAAATTAAGGAAATTATTTTTCTTTTCTGTTGTAGAAAAATCTATCCGTTCGCCTCTTTAGTAAAGAAAAAAATCCTCTTCACTGCCTAAGCAATAAAAAGGATTTTTAGCTTCTTACAAGAGAAAAAGCGAGACAATCCTACCCATCATCACGTCTTCTCTTTCTATCTTATTGTATGTTTTTCTTCTGCTTCTTCCTCTGTCCGATACCCCAGAAGAGGAGGGATGCCATCGAAAGCACTGCAAAACATCCATAGAGCGCCATCACACTGCCGTCACCGGTTGCCACCTGTCTAATTACACCGAGGACATCCGGTACTCTCATCTTTACTTCCGGTGTCGTAATCATCGGCCTGTTCTCTCCTTCTACCGTCGGAACCTTGGGGGTTCGGAGAGGAGGAGTCGGTCTCGGAGGTGTCCTCCGCCACCACCGCCATTCGGGGTTGTTCCTCTACTGTATTGATTATTGAAGGCAATCTCGCCGAGCTTGGTCAGGCTGCCTTCTTTTCCCGCAGAATACACTGCGGAAAGATAAAGCGGAACCGGATTGTGTGCCGAATCGACATCGTACTCGCCAACCGTTACCAAAACAGCATATACACTGTTATCATACGTAAAATTGCTCTTTTTCACCGGGAACCTGCTTAATCAGGTATTTATAAGAACCGCTAGCGGTATAGGTCATCTCCTCAAAGGAAAGATTGTATTCCTTCTCTCCGGAGCCGGTTACCGTTAACTCACTGGGACTTGCCACCGGTGCATTTCGGATTCGAGGGATCCTCTCTATCACTACTTTATAACTTTCTTCCGGTGCATTTCCCGACACACGAACCGTGACCGGAATCTTCACCGAAACATGCAACGCCGCCTGCGCCAGTCCACAGCCCGCAACAGACAGGAAAAGCACAGCTGACAGAAGCTTGCCGGTCCTTATTAAAAACTCTTTTGCTTTCATCTCCGTTACTCCTCCATCTACGGGTTTACTCTAGCCATGACGACTGCTCGCCCATTTGTTTCTAATGATACACAGGTAGACAGGGCAATGACCTGATCTCCTTCTTTCATGCCGATATCCCGATACGCTGTAGAATGTGCTTTCAAATAGTCTACAAGCTGCATCACATTTCCCTTCTTACTCTCCGTGTTGTAAATCATCTGGTCATAGGCATCGCACTCGATTGCCGCGAAAACCTCCAACTCTCTTGCCCTTCCATCCGGTAACACCAGATGTCCGGTTTTTATGTGCATCGAAGTAATCCTGTTTCAAAAACTCCATCACATCCCCATACATCCCACCATTATCCATGTGGTGCCCATAGGTCAGCATATAGGGATCGCTAAAATCAGGCTTATTCTGCGCACTGAGGAAAAATCGCTCCGGATAAAGCGAAGTCTCCTTTCGCATCCTTATTGACATACTCCATATCGTCCTTTCCCTGGGTCATAGGGTAGTCAATGTGCGTTCCATCTATGGTAATCCAGGCCCTTACATCCGGGTTCAGTGCAATCAATTCTTGCAGACTCAACCTAGCTTCCTCCTGATTCCCGAGATTCGGCTTATACTTCAGAAGGTCTTGTCCCATAAAAGCACCGCTCATCGTGATGTAAGTATCCCAAAGAGAATACCCGCCATAGAACAGCATCAGAAGCATAAGGATCACAGCAAGAAAGGAAAGTATCTTGTCCTGGTTCTAGCCGCCTTTGCTGCTATATTCATCGTATATCCTTTCTACTCCTTTTTTGTACACAGTGTGCACATCTTAAACTTAAAGAATCTTGCGTTTCCTTAAAGGAACTATCGAACCCTTCTTTAAATCTATAATCTGCATACTCTGTATTGCAGTAGTGCCCTCGGGGAGACAAGCTCCCCGGAATTCATACTGATTCAAAACTCCCTATAAGCTCACTAAGTTTGGAGAAGAAGATTTGATTACTCAACAAGCTCTTCGGAAAGATTTTGAAACAAATTAATCGAATCGAGAGAAATTATTCCTCTTCCTTCTTGCGGTTAAAGAATACTACACCCAGTCCACCTGCTACAGCGAGCATCAGAGCGTACGGTGCAACACTCATAACGATACCGGTCGGGGTGATAGAACCCTTGTGGTTCTGAACAGTAACTTTCGCACCATTCTTTAAAGCTGCAAATTCGGGAGTTGTATAATTTGTTACACCCATATAATCTGTCGTAATAACCGAAGAAACCTTATTCGCTTCGTCAGCCTTTACTGTCATGGTATAAGACTGTCCATTTTCCTCCTTAACAGTGATCATATCTCCATCTGTTAATCCATGGATATTGAAACCGGATCCACCGTTCTTTACCTCAAAGGTCTTCGGTGTACCTGCTTCGATGAAGTCATCTTCAGCAGTTGTTGTACCCTCGCCTGTTACCTGATATCTCTCAGGTAAACCGGTTGTCATTCCGGCTTTATTCGTCGGCTTAATCGTAACAGTTAATTGAAACTTCTTATTCAAATCAGCAACCATATCTCCAGTAACTACCTTCTTAATGGTTACATCATGCACATCATTATCCGGTGTATCCGGTGTGATTGGAGGCTTATCCGGTGTGGGTGGCGGAATAACTTCTCTACCGTAGTTATTGCCTACGTACTCTGTCTTGGCATTCAAGCTTCCATCTGCATTCATTCTGCTGACCGCTACCTGAGAATGCTTGTTACCGGAAGCATCCACGGTAATGATAACCAGTAATTTATAGGTGCTATCATCGTAACGGATACCTTCATAGTGATCATTACGCTCTTTCATAGTAAAAAGATAGTAACCGGGTCCAGGAAACTTTGTGGTATCAACAGTGATATTTCCAGATCTCTCGAAATATCTTCCATTAGCATCAAGAGGCAGTCCTAATCCATCAGCCGGCTTAAAGGCAATATCTGCAACCTTTACTGCTACATTGTCTGTCGTATCCGTCGGTGTTCCAAGATCCTGAATGGTTGAGTCTCCATCCTTAAAAGGTATGCGTAGCAGAATCAAAAGGCAACATCGAAATGGAAAGTGGTAGCCGGTGCATAGGTGCGACCATCGGTATACAGAACTTTCTTAATTACCGGTGCCGAGAAGGTCTGCTTCAGCGCTGCAGCCTGCCCCAGGAGCGGCAAATGCAGGAAGAGCCATTGACATTACCATCATTCCGGATAATGCCAGAGTCGAGAGTTTGTTTACATTCTTTCTCATCGTTTTCTCCCTTTTTAAAAAAATAGTAGAAATGTGTGATTTATAAACAGAAGGTACGATCCTTCAATTTATTAAGATACAGTGAATCTCTTATATTCTTTTTCTCAAAAGTCGATATAACAACTAATTGAGCATCTCTTCCGATGCAGATGCAGCTGCTGTTGGAGACGCCGGAGTCGCCATTTCAACTCCTTTTCGTCGGTCTTCGGTGAACCGAAGTTCTTTTCCAACTTTTGTTCTTCTTCAGCAGATGTATCTGCATCGGAAGAGATTTTTATAAGATTTTCAAGTTACTTGGTAGGTTGTTACTATTTCAGAAAAAGATTGGATTTATACTTCCTCTCTTTTCTTTTTCTTTATGCTGAGGTAAACCCCAGCCATAAAATGTAAATCCACAGAGACAGAGTACATACGGTGTGAAGTCTCCTCGAAGTCCGGTCGGAACCAAAGTAATTTTCGGGTTCTTGAAGGTAATCTCCATTCCTGGTTGTAAATATCGGTAGTAATCGAGTATTTCTTGTCTCCAATACTAACTTCCCTAGTACGTCTATCGAGGTACTAAAACCGTGTTCCTTCTTTACCGCTTTAGCAACCTCATATTTCTCGTCTTTTAACTCAAGGACTTTTATAGTACAAGTCACTATCCAGATTCAAGCTAAGAGACTCCCCATGCTTCAGGCTTACTCTTATCAAGTGCATATTAACCGTACTGCCATCCGCCATCGGAACATCAACTGGTCCTATGTAACTACCTATCCGTTTGTCTCTCGGATAATCATTCTTCCACTTCAGAGCCATTGCATTGCATTCCGTGTCAGTAAGCGGAGTAAAGGTCGATCCATTTAATCTGTATAAAGCAATGTAGAAATTGAACTTCTGATTTCTAGCATCCTGCGTAAAAAGCCGTGCCGCCAAGCTCTTCAACAACCTTTCTGATAGTGATAGTCTTGTCATTGGTGACTTTGTTGTATCCATTTCTAAAGGTATAGGTATTTCCGCCTTGCCCTTCGTTCATATCATTGGGCTGTTCAGTCGTAGGTCCATTGTCTTTGCTGGCAAACTTATAGCCAAATGTATCTGCATCGTCGGCTTTAATAATTGCGCCTTCATCTACAAACTTCTCAATGATTTGATACTTTTTATCCATCGGTAGGTTATCAATTTGAATTGTTATCCGATCGTATTTCTTATTTTGCCTTTCTCCATCTACAAAATCCTTCTGGAAGGGGAATACGGTGACATCATAGCCATCACTCGTACGGAACCTCCGCTCATTCTGGAAAGAACCATCTACCCACAAATCATCTCCAAGATTGATTGTAGTCAACAACCTTTCGCCTGACCCGTCCTTTTTCACTCTGTCGGATTTCAAAGCGAATGTTCTTAATAATTTTCTTTCCTAAATCTGTCAGAGTGTTTGTACTTGCATCGTACATCTTCCCATTGATACCGATGAAGCCCTTGGCTATCTTTAAGTATCCTTCTTTCTCCGGATGAATAATAGGCTTGTTATATGTCTTCCCGGGTGGCGTCTCTGTCGAACCGTTCGGATTTTTCTTCTTATACGTTATTTCCGCCTTCTCGTTAGTGAATAGCCCCTTTCTACCGGCTGATGTATTAAACATATCTTTCGTTTTACCCAAAGGAGCAGTATATTCGCGACCTAAATATGTCTTATAGATGTCATTTAAGTCCGTTCTCGCCTCACCCGTATTCGGATAAACCGCATAAGTCCCCAAGAAGTTCTTTGCATCATCCGTCGGTTCTACTTTTCGCAACTAAGCGGATATCATAACCTGCCGGTAAAGAAAAATCAGCGGGTTTTTGTCTTTAACGTTAATGTCCATACATCTCTGCCATACTCAGAACTATAATTCTTCGTCGCATTAACTTCGAATCCTTCCAGATCCATAGCCTTCTGCTCAGCTTCAGATAAGACATGGTCTACTTCCACACCATTATCTTTCATTTTAACCAGCTGCCCGGTAAGTGCTGAATTATTTTGAGGTACCGGCTGTACATACTTTGTTAGGATATCGGTAATCTCTACATTCTGTACCCCATTCCGGGATACTCTTTGATAGATTCCCCGGAATGCATCGGAGAGACTCATGCGGGAGAAGTTGCCCCATAACACTTATATTGAACTCCATCTGCCAGAGCCTTCTCTCTCCTATCCGGATGCATCCAGTAATCATCCATATAAATATTGATATACTTTTCTTTATGATTTGGATCCTGTTCGTTATAATCTGGATTCAGTTCTTTATGATCTATGATTCTCTCTCCATCCTCGTTATAGGCTTGTCCCATTGCGAAATCATTTAAATATTTCCAATTGTCGCTATTTCCGACTCCAATGCTGTAAAAAGCATCAACATTGGACAGCCGGCTTAACTCACCTCGAGCCTGGTTTAATGCCGCGAAGTTGATACTGTATCCGTTACCGTAACTCCATCCTTTTTGTATAATTCCTACGAATCATATAATAGTCCGTAGCGTTATCCCGTTGTGTATCATCGTAAACACCATCTTGATTAATCGTCGCAAACTTCGGATTACCACCGGCAATAAAAACAACTATCTTCTCAGCATCACTTCTTACTTTAGAACCACTGTTTATACGCCCAGACGTTGGTCCTTCATAGTCTCCCTGCTCCATGAGCGCCTTAACATTCTTCATGGCAGAAGCATAGTTTTCTCCACTGATAACAGTTGTCCCCTCACCAGGTGTAAATGTACTTTGTGTTTCATCTAACGAATTCAAAGTACTCATGATGTCCTGCGGGTTGGCTGTAAGCCTTGAACATGCTTTGTATCATTATAGGCTCCATCGGTTACATTGAAGCCATCGCTCTTTGCTTTGTCATCCTCAGCTTCCGAAAGCCAAGCCGGAGTTCCACCCTTTTTTGCCTTTTAAAGTCGCCAACGATGTTTAAGGCTTTTTCATTCGGATCGGCACCAAGCTTAAACTGATTAACTTTAATCTTCCCGTCATTATTATTTCTATAGGTTAAATCATCGCTATACTTCCCTTTAATACTGGGGCCGTAATATCCTTTGTCTCCGTCCATCGTGACCAGCGCATACCGCACATCACAGTCTGCATTGGACAACTTTCCCATGAATTTCTTCAGCTCAGCTTTTACTTTCTCGGACTTTCTCGCATTCCTAGATACATAATCTCCTTCGCTCAGCTTATTTGCTTTCTCATTAAAGCCAAAATCCGTCGCCATCACGGCTGTATTATCATAGACAAAGAGAACATCCAGTTTCTGCTTCGTTTGCTGCTTTTTCACCTGCCCTGTAAAGGGGTTAAATCATAAGTTCCATTCTTATTATCCGTGATAAACTTCTCATTGCTGAGAGTCGGCGTAATATCTTTTCTCCTGTTTATTCTGAGTGGCAGGATTTACACTGTATATAAAGAAGAAATCTTTATATTTACAGTCTGAACCCTGTTCCCAGGTTTGCATGTTGCTTGCATCAGTATCTATATAGGTAAACCAATAATCATCAACATAATATGCCTCACGCCCATCTGTTTTCTTTGTAGGCTTAGCACCGCCATGATAATCCTTCCATCTGAGGTAACGATTTGCATTATAAAGCCCATAATCTTTGGCTTCGGAATCAGCAATTCCACCTACATACTCAAAACCAAAGTTAGGAAATGTCTTATATGCTGTAGAATTGCTTTTCGTCTACTCCCACCGATAATAAACGTCATTATTATTGGGACCGAGCCTTTTGTCTTTCACATTGCGAACATACACAGTCGGTGCAATTTCTCTGAAATTACGATCCACGTAATGGAAACGCAATTCATATATTTCCTGTCTGCACTGTTTCCATGTCACAACAAAAGGTGAAAATGAACGAACAACGAATTCTTTTGGTTATACCTTCTTTATTAGCCTCTCCGCTCTCATCATTATCCTGTTTGGAAAGATTTGATATAGCATCCGTCTGTTTTTTTCATCTTGTTTTACTATTTTCCTGAATCTTCCCCTGTGCCTTAGCCGGGTTCGATTCCGCATTACCTAATGCGCTACCGGTCTCGCCGATGGCAGGAGTTGCAGTTTTATCTGTTTCTGCGCGAACTAATGTTTCAACTCTCTGTACTTTACCGGTATTCTTTTCTTCCACAATATGGTGAACTTCCACCGCTTCCGCTGTAGCATCTTCCGGAACAGCTTCTTTATCAAAGGTAAGGCGCACGGAAACAGGAACCTTCGGTTCTACTTCCTTCGTTCTATCAGCCTTACTTACGAAGCGAATATCCAAAGCGTCGGAATCATCATAGATAGCCTGATCCTTCATCGCCTTGACTTGTTCTTCTGTGAGCTTCTCGCCGTCTTTTCTTCCCTTCTTCTTCCGGCTTCACAAGACGCTTTTGCTTCAAGAACAACATCCTCATCGAATGCGTCCTTGTCATAGAACACTTCAACCGTTGCGAAGTTCTCGATTTCGGCGTTCTGGCTCTTTCTGCCGAGCTCATTTTTAGCTATATTGTGTGAATCTTGCCGACTGTAACTCACCGAGGAATTCATCGTAGTGCGCTACCACTTCTGCCAGGAATCCATTTCCAAGCTTTTTCTTCCGCGCGCTTCTCCGTTTCTTTTCTGTCCGGCGGTTTCTTTCTCTGTCTCCGAAGCTGCTGTCTCTTTACTTTCTGCCGTAGTCTGCGCTTTCTCTTCCGTCTCTGCCGCCGCAGTCTCTACCTTTGTCTCCTGCTTACTTTCCTCGGAAAACAAGGCGCACTTCAGAAGCTGCCGCAGAGCCGCTTTCCTGAGCGGCACTTGTGCCTCTTTTACGGAAGTGCTTTCTTTCTGTGCTTCCGTAGCCACAGTTTCCGTAGCTGCTTTGCTCTCTTCCGACTCTTTTCGCAGCAGTGTTCTTCACTTTCCGTACTTTCCACTGCTTTTGTTCTCTGTATTTTTCTTGCTCTCAGAGCTCTGTTCTTCTCTTCTTCTTCAGCTTGGCAAGGAGTTCCTTGAAAAGCTGTTCCTTCGGAGAAACAACAACCTTCGGGTACTTGTTGCTGTCTACGGAAAGCTGGAAGGTGATCCTGTGATCCGACTTGTTCTGATATAAGAAGGTAATCAGTTCACTACCGGTCAGTTCTGTATTTCTCGGAAGGTTGCTGTCGGAAGCAAGCTCTTCACTTGCTTTCTTCTCTGCCTCTTCCTTCTTTACCGCTGTCTCTTCGCTCTTCGGGAAAAAGCTGGGAAAGTTGACTGTTTCCGTCATAGAAGCAGGCTCTCCTTGCTTTCCCTTGCGAACAAGGTTGTCCAGGTCCTGTGCATCTCTCCACAAAAACTTCTAAATCCGCTTCCTCTTCCGCTAAGCTCTCGGAAAGCCCTGCGGAAATGCTGTCCAGCGGAATCTCGTAAACTTCTTTCTCCGGGGAGAAAACTGCTTCATACTCTTTCTCTAAATCTGCATCCTTGCTGTATCCCTTGAAAACTTTGTCGTTTACTCTCTCCTTTTTTCAATCGCTTCCTTCGCCGCTCTTCCTCAGGTCTTCCCCAAGGAGCTGTACCTTCACTTCGGTGCCGGAAACGGAGATGGCATTATTCTGTTCGTCTTCCTGCGCCGCGCGTCCCGGAAGCGTCATACCCTGATAGCCGGTAAATAAAGGCACGCAATCAGAAGCATGGATATCTTCTGCTTCATGCCTCTATTCATATTCATAATATGATTTCTTTCCTTCTTGTTCATCATTGCCTACCTCTTTACAACACCTGCTAATACTCATTTGTCTCGTCAGTACAGTCCGGGCTCGATGTTGCGGGCGTTCCTCCTCTGTAACTCACTCTATACTTCTGACTGTATCACCCTGATACAATCCCTACTCTTGTCCCGATTCTATCAAGCTCCATTTCTTTTTCAATAGACCTTGCTTAAGAGGGGTCTAAAATGTCATAGAATCGGTTTTTGTGTTTCCCTTTCGGGAAAAATCCCTTTGCATGAACAATTGATTTTACCTTTTTTTCCTTCTGCGCTATGCAGTGACTTTGTAAATATTAAATTCATGAAGTATTTTTTTCGAACCATCTTCTAAATTTAATAAGTATTTTTTTGCATTTTTGTTTTTTTCTTTTTAATTTAATTTTTCTCCTTCTGCTTGGATTTTCAGCGCACTTTTTGGTTTTTGGCGCATTTTCCCTTTAAGTCCTAAACCTTATCCGAATGTGGAGTATAGGAAAGCAGCGCATTCTCTGCTACAATTCTCTTATCTTGATTATTCTAATGAATCGCTCTAACTCTATGATTGACTCCCTCTACACATTCTCCCCTTCTATTGCAGAAATACCCGTTCATAAAACACATCTTCCATAAAGGAGAAATTCCTATGAAACGATCCCTGCAAAAATCCAGTATTCCTTTTCGGGATGATGTCCGAAAAACTCCTGTCGAAATTTATCCTAATGGACGACGACTTCATGCGAGTCGTCCTGAAAGATACCCGATGCACGGAGTACATCTTACAGACGATTCTTAGGAAGCCGAGGCTTCATGTCAAAGAGCAGGTTCTGCAAGAAGACCTCAAAAACTTGCAGGGACGCTCCGTGATTCTGGATTGTTTATGCACGGATGAGAGCGGGGCAGTCTACAACATGAGTGCAGAACAGTCGCTCCGGTGCAAGTCCCTTCGCGCTCGTTATCATGCCGGAATCATCGATATGCATATTCTAAAAGCAGGCGAAAAACTTTACCCGTTTACCGGAAAGCTATGTTATATTTATTTGCAGAAAAGACATTTTAAAAAGATAAGCAGATTTATCATATTCATCGTGTGATTGAAGAGACGGGAGATTCCTTTCCTGATAAAGCACAGATTATTTATATCAACACGGAGAAAAGCAGCGACGACGAACTGGGTCGGATGATTAGGACTTCTACACTGAAGACCCGAAAGAGATTTGCTCCGCGGTTCTTGCACGAAGAATCGCGGAAATAAAGATACCAAGCAAAGCGGAGAAAGGGGAAGATGCTGAGATGACCACATACTATGATCGCTTAAAAAGACAGTGGAAAAAGGAAGGCGCTACCAATGCGGAAGGAAAAATGGCTAAGTTGATGGGGCTCTTGGTGAAAGAGGGACGCATTGACGATATTGCGAAGGCTTCTGAGAACAGCACGTATAGAAAGGCACTTCTGGAAGAATTTAATCTGGCTTAATTTCATGTAAAACAATTGCATGCCTTGTACATTCATTTTTCCCGATAAAGCACAGATTATTTACATCAACACAGAAAAAGCAGTGACGACGACCTGGGCAGGATGATTAGGACTTCTACACCGAAGACCGAAAGAGATTCACTCCACGGTTCTCGCACGAAGAATCGCGGAATTAAAGATACCGAGCAAAGCGGAGAAAGGGAAAGATGCTGAGATGACCACGCATTACGATCGCTTAAAAAGACAGTGGAAAAAGAAGGAAAGCCGAGGGAAAAAGCAGAAGGAATCAAACAAGTATAAACGAAGGCGCTGCCAATGCAGAGGGAAAAATGGCTAGTTGATGGGGCTTTTGGTGAAAGAGACGCATTGACGATATTCGAAGGCTTCTGAGAACAGCACGTATAGAAAGGCACTCTGGAAGAATTTAATCTGGCTTAATTTCATGTAAAAACAATTGCATGCCTTTGTACATTTATTTTTCTGTATATTTTTCTACTTTATTATTTCATTCCATATTCTCATTTATCTGATTTTCTATATATAAGCTCTTATTCCATTAAAAAATCACGTCTAAGAGTCTCTTATTCTATTTCCATAAAGGAGAAAGTCCTATGAAACGATCCTGCAAAACCCGGTAGTCCCTTCGGGATGATGTCCGAAAACTGCTGTCGAAATTTATCCTGATGGATGACGATTTCATGCGGTCGTCCTGAAAGATATCCGATGTACGAGTACATCTTACAGACGATTCTTAGAAAGCCGAAGCTTCATGTCAAGGAGCAGGTTCTGCAAGAAGACCTCAAAAACTTGCAGGGCGCTCCGTGATTCTGGATTGTTTATGCACGGATGAGAGCGGGGCAGTCTACAACATAGAATTGCAGAACAAACGCTACGGTGCGAGTCCCCTTCGTGCCCGCTATCATGCCGGAATCATCGATATGCATATTCTGAAAGCCGGCGAAAACTTTAACCGTTTGCCGGAAAGCTATGTTATATTTATTTGCGGAAAAGACGTGCTAAAGGAAAAATCGTCAAATCTACTATGTCAAAAGAATCATTGAAGAAAGTGGAATACATTTCCTGATAAAGCACAGATTATTTACATTAATACCGAGAAAAAGCAGTGACGACGAACTGGGTCGGATGATTAAGGACTTCTATACTGAAGACCCGAAAGAGATTCGCTCCAGGTTCTTGCATGAAGAATCGTGGAAATAAAGATACCTAGCAAAGAGGAGAAAGGAGAAGATGCAGAGATGACCACATATTGCGATCGCTTAAAAAGACAGTGGAAAAAGAAGGAAAGCCGAAGGCGCTGCCAATGCAGAAGGAAAAATGGCTAAGTTGATGGGGCTCTTGGTGAAAGAGGGACGCATTGACGATATTGCGAAGGCTTCTGAGCAGCACATATAGAAAGCAATTATTAGAGGAATTTCAGCTGAATTGAGTACACTATAGCTGTTGATGTATAGACTGGATAAGAAAGTAAGGAGAAAGAATGACTACAGAAGAAAAAGCATATCAAGAACTGGCAATCCTGGAGGAGCGTTATCCTGTACTTCGCCCCTTAGACAAAGAGCTACGAGAAGCATTTTCCATGATGAAACACTGTTTTTGAAAAGGGAGGGAAACTCCTTCTTTGCGGAAATGGCGGAAGCTCCGCAGACAGTGACCATATCGTCGGGGAATTGATGAAAGCCTTCTGTAAGAAGCGAAAAATCAAACCCGAGCTGCTTTCACAACTAAAAGAATTGTATGGAGATAAGGAAGCCTCTTACTTTGAGAATCATCTGAAGTCGGTCTGCCCGCTCATTTCGTTCAGTTCTCAAACTGCACTGCATACCGCCTTTAGTAATGACCAGGATGAAACGCTATTCTATGCACAGTGTCTTCTGGGCTATGGGAAAGAAGGAAGACCTGCTTTTTCGGCATAAGCACTTCCGGAAATGCAAAAGAATGTCGGATATGCACTGAAGCTTGCAGAAAGGCAATGGGGATTCCCAGCATTCTCCTTACCGGTAAGGACGGCGGCAGCGGGAAAGAGTATGCCGACCTCGCCATCATCGCCCCTTCCATGGAGACCTATCAGATTCAGGAGCTGCATCTTCCTATCTACCATTGCTTATGTCTTATGGTGGAACAGTATTTCTTCGGATAAGACTTAGGTTTAGGAGGAATGCGCGAGGATCCCGTCCACAGCTTCTAAAAAGAGGGGAAAGTAGGGGAATGCCGGCTTTCCTTCTTTTTATATTTCACCCTGCACTAATATGTCCAAAGTTTAGTTCATCCTGCACATAGCCAAAAACATAATATGGACTCTCGATACAAGCCTGTCTCATAGTCTAATAATTTATTATAAATTTCAGAATGATACACTATCCGCATCGCATCATATTCCTCTCCTGTAAATTCGGATAATAACTCTGTGAGATCTTGTACCATATACTCAACCATCTGCTCTTCTTTACACATTTTGAGACCCTACCTTCTTCAAGAAACGAATGGCTCTTTCTGTATGAAAGGAATACTGATTTGTTGTTTCTTTATATTCCATCCCCTTCAGCAAAGTCTCAAAATCAATCATTCCATTTTCATACTGTCTAAAAAGAACTGCCATTGCATCATTTGCAATTGGTCCAATCACTATGTCAAACTGATTTTCTGAATTGTTGTCAAAACGATCTGATTCTATAAAACTCCTGCTTCGATTATTCCTGACAAATCTTGCCCATTCTTCTGATGTCTCTACGCCAAAAATCTTTGATATGCAATGTTGATTTCATCACGGTATCTTTATCAAATTCATACTGATTAGGACAGCGTTGCCTCCATAGATCCTAGCAACTCTCCTCGCCATTTTTCTGCCTGTTCCCGTATCTCTGTTAGATAAAATCCCTTTCCAAAAATCTTTATATGGTCGACACATGGCTAAATTGATTTCTTTAATATTAATATTACTTCCATGATATAAAAAGCATCAGTATCTCCCTCCATTTTTCTACAGAGTACTGCGAGATCATCCACTGCATCTTCTATGCTTAAAAGTATGTTCAATATCTAGTTTTTCTTTCAGAAATTGAATTCCCTTTATATTGATCGAGATATTGAAAAAGCGGTTTTCCCGGAAATTTGGAATTGCTTCGCAAACTCGTGTACACAGGCTACCGTATAGTTAATTCTTTTTCAATTCGCTCATCACTTCTCCTCTCTGCATTTTTCCAATAAGGATGCCGTCCACAGCTTCTAAAAAGAGGGAAAGTAAGGGAAAGCCGGCTTTCCTTCTTTTCTTCTTTCTCTCTTCTCCGCGCCATAGCCGGTGCCGAGAAGGATGGGATGCACGCCGAAAGCCAGTCCCGCTTCGCAGTCCAGAAGCTTATCCCCAATCACTATACGACTTGGAAAGCCATTTCTTCCGCTCCGGAGAACTTTTGATTCTCTTTCTCCAGTATAGCCCTTTCTTTCGCACTGAGGGTATACGCGGATTGCACAGGGAGAGAATGCACACTCGAATGGTCGGATATGTTCCTCCTCTACTTTCTCTACACTCGTTCCGGTCGAGGTTTCTCCTTTTTCTCCCCGTAAAAGAAGATCCCACTCCGCCTGATAGAAGAGTCCTGCTTTTCGGTTTTCTGCACGGGCAGTCCACTTTGTAGGGCGGGATTGCCTCCGGATGATGCGGGCAGTAATAGATCCCGGACAGCGTAACCCCTTCTTTCGCCAGTGCTTCTCTCATGAAGCGATGCACATTTTCCGCATCTTTTTCTGTATAATATCCTCTTCCGATTCCTGCCTGATTGGTCAGCACAACAGAGAAAATCCGCTGTCATACAGGCGCTTCATTCCTTCTACGACTCCGGAAGAAAACGAAAGTCCTCTACCTTATGCAGGTAGGAGACTTCCCTCATTGATGGTTCCATCCCGATCCAAAAATACGGTTTTTGCGGCATAATGGCACTTTACTCCTTTTTGCAACTTTCCGTACGGGTACCTCTCATTACACAATCTTTCCGGATTGGACATCTTCCTGAAATCTTCTGTAATCCTCCGGCACACGATATCCATAAAGTAACCGTCCGAAGGCAGCGCATGGATATTTACGGAATCGGGAAAGCCATGCAGGGAATGCAATCGTTTTCGAGACTTTGTTTTCCGACGGGAATCTTTTCAATCAGACTTTTCTTCATGACATAGATTCCGCCATTGATTTCTCCGCTTCTCGGCGCAGTCTCTCCGCTTCTTGCAAGAGTCTCTGCACTATCCGGCATAGTCTCTCCGCTGCCGCTCTGCTTCTCATTCCAGCGAAGGACCCTGCCGTCCGTATCCTTCACGATAGCGCCGTAACGCGAGATATCCTCTGTTCCCGACTTGCAATCGTCATATCGGCGCGCTTCATTCTCTGCTCCTGAAAAAGGCTCCTATAATCCGTATCGAAGTAGGTATCCGCATTGAGAACAGGTACATCCTCTTCCTGCATCTTCGGGAGGCATTCCGTATTGCTCCGCCGGTTCCGAGCGGGCTTTCTTCATCAGGAATATGCGATAGAAATCCCGTATTCTCTGCCGTCCCTGAAAGTATGCTTCAATCTGTTCTCCCATATAACCGAGAGCAAAGATGAAGCGCTCCACGCCTTTTCTAGAAAGCATACGCACGAAGTAGTGGAGAAAAAGGCTTTCCTGCAATATCCGCCATCGGCTTCGGTCTGTCCGATACCACGGAACGAAGCCGTGTTCCCGAGATCCTCCACATAAAAGTATCGCTTCCATAACGGACTCCCTTTCTTTATCCTTCCTGTTTATGCAGCTCAAAATCTTCTGCAATCTTCCGATAAACGGCATCCGGAGAGAAATGCTCCGCGATATACTCCACCGCGTTCTTCGAATACTCCCGAATAGCGGGAAGATTCTGGTACAAGAGCACCGCCTGGTCTGCAAACTTACGCGGATCATCCTCATCACCATCACCTCTTCCGCCTTTTCGATGCCTTCCGCACCGCAGGAAGTGGTGAGTACTACCGCCCACTTCATGCAAAGCTTCAATGACTTTTCCTTTCACTCCGGCACCGTAACGGAGCGGCACCGCCACGATACGACTCTTCTGGTAGAGTGCGTGAAGCTCTTCGTCACTGACAAATCCAAGCACTTCGACCCCGTCCTGCTGCCCGAGTGCCGCGACTTTTTCCGTGACATGGCTTCCGACAATACGGAAGGGCGCATCCGGAAGTTGCCTCCGACAAGGGAGAATCTCTCGCAGAACCAAGTACCGCATCCTCATTTGGCGGATGGGCAAAGCCTCCTACAAAGAGGATTCCCTCTCTTTCTTCCCCGATCTTCTCCACTACCGCAGGTTTATCGAAGACATACGCGGTAATCGCCTTCACCGGGATGCTTTCATCAATCCGGTGAATCTCCTCTACTTCAGAGAAGACGGATAATAGCTAATCGCCGCTTTTTCCATCACGGAGAATTCCAAATTCCGAAAATACTGAGCCTCTTCCAGAATCTCCGCCTTGTGCTCAAGTTCATATTCCTCTGCAAACGGAGAAAAATGCAGGTCATGCCCGTAGAAGATAATCTTCCAGTCTGTATGTTCTTTGATAAAGTCAATATACTTCGTTGCAATGTGTGGCCGGTTCAGATAGGCGATGTTAATCATCTCCTTGTTTCGTTCCATGTAATTCCAGATATCTCCCTGCATTCCGGTGCCGTAGAGGACTTCGATACCGAGTTCCTCCAGTGCCCCCGTATAGAGCTCTTCTTTCAGGAAATTGTCCCCCAGGAACTTCACCATAAATCCCTTTTCGGTAAGCATCTTCAGATACTGGTAGGTCGTTTTTGGATCCGGCGTCCCTTATCAAAGGTCGGAACATAGTGGTCTACGAACAGAATATAGCACTTCCCCTGTCCCCGCTCCCTTGCACGAAACGGATTCGGATTCCCGGTATTGACATACTGTGCTTTCAGTTCTTCCTTCCACTTCTCCTTAAACTTCTCCTGATTCACCTTCTGATAGCGCTTTAATCCGCTTCCCTCCCACATCAGTGCCGTTGGAAATACCTTCATAGTGAATCACTTTCGACTTCGGCTCATGAGCACCTTGAATCCCTTTTTCGAACAGAGAAGGCGAGATCCGAGTCTTCGCAATATGCCGGCGCAAAAGTTCATCAAAGCCTCCGATTTCCTTCCAAAGGGAGCTTCGAATCATAATTGCCGCACCGGAAATATAGTCCACTTCTTTCACATAGTTGTATTCGGGGTCGTCCGGATTCTGTAATCTTCCGTAGTTCCATCCGGAAGCATCCGACCATATAATCCCGCCGACTTCCTGCAATCTTCCATCAGGATAGACCAGTTTCGACCCCACCATGCCGGCATCGGGACGCCGCTCAATCAAGGCAACAAGGGAGGAAAGCCATCCTTCCGTCACCTCCGTGTCATTGTTTAAGAAGAAAATGTATTCGCCCCGGGCGAGTGCAGCCGCCTGATTACAATTCTTCAGGAAAGCCCATATTTTCTTTGTTTCGTGCAATCACGAGATTCTCGCAAAGAGGCGAAGATCCCTCGTCGCGTCCTGCGACACGTCATCCGCAATAATCACTTCATACGGCGTCTCTTCCTGCCCGGTATTACGAAGAATGGATTGCAGGCAGCGATAGGTATAGTGAATCTGGTTTGTAACACGGAATCACGATACTGACCTTCGGTTTCTCCACCTTATCAAGCGCAGCTTTCCTCCCTCCGCATAGACTCTCTCCATCCTGAAATGCCCGACAATCGGTTTCTCCCGTCGGGAAAGAGGAAGAGGAAGTGTCTTCACCGGATGCAGAAAGGTATAGGCAAATAGTGCGAATCAACCTTCTCCGGCTTTCTTTCGGAAAAACGCTGATTGAAAATCTTTACAAAGCTTTCTTGTGCAGCGGGAAAGTAAAGTCTGATGCCGATGAAGATACTGTAATTCTCCTGCATCGCATCGATATCGTTTTCATGCGTTTTGATAACACTTTCCAGATTGCCTACGATATTCCTGTGTAAGGCGAAGTACCTCCTCTTTCCTTCTTTTAAAGCAAAGGTCTTTATCCTTCACTTCCTCTTGCAGATGAAGGATATGCCCTCTTTCTCCTGAATCGTCCGTTTCTGCTTTCTGAAAATTCTCCGGACTGGAAGGTCCTCCTGATACGCCTGCGGAATCATTGCCTTCATTTCTCTCCGTGTACATCTGTTGAAAGTCTCTTTCTTTCTTCTCTCTCGGTAAGAAGCTCCGGCTTTCCTATGGAGAAGAGGCCGGAAAGAAACTTTCTCATCCTTATACTTCAACTTACTTTTAAAGCTTTCATACCAATAGTGCAGAATTCGATACTCCAGAAAGCTTCTTTCCACGCCTTCCGGAAAAACCCACTCGCAGTCAATCAGAACGGCTTTGTCCTGCACCATCAGAACATTTTTCAAAAGAAGGTCATGGTTGCCGGGCAAATCCACTCTTCCGTACCGAGAATCAGCTCCAGCCTGCATAGTTCCTTAACCGGTGCCTCTACTATCAGCCTCTCCTCAAAATCTCCGAAATGCTCTTCCCTCTTAAAAAGGATACGCGATATAAGACAGAGAATCGGACGACCCATACGCTCTTCTGAATTGCTTTTCCTGCAATACTGATATTTCCGCCCGAGGCCCTCCATAAGCTTCCGCTCTCGGAAGAGACTCGATGTGCGGATTCAGCGTCCTCGGATTCCCTCTTTACAGAGCTCTCCTCGTCTCGGGTTAAAATCTCCGTTTTGATCGCATACTGTGGAGTCTTGCCGCATTGTACTTGATGTAATCCACTCCTTACTGTGGATATCTTTCATCGAAGAGATGCCGGCGTCTTCCGTTCGGAAACCTGTACAAAAAGCAAGGGCGCAAAGGTCGGATACGCCTTCCTGCACAAGCGCCGTGACGCTCTCCTTCTTCTTTCCCTTCTTTCCGAGTCTGTCCTTTCGTATAAAAATGCACAGGGTACTCCAGGGTGCGGAAGCGGAAAATAACCGCTCCTCTCCCTTTCATACTTTTGCCTTTTTAAATTTGCCGATACTCTGCAAATCAGAACAAAGTAGTATACGCACAGTTTTCTCTTCCCGATAAGCCGTTGCCAGGCTTTCCAGGCTCTTTCATTTTGAACTCGAAAGCAGCTCTCTCCCGGAAGAAGATACTTCTCGATCAGCGTAAAAAGCATTTCCTGCAAAAGAGTCGCGAAAACAAGGAAAGAAGCCTCCCGGAGACGCCGGAATCAGGATATGATCGGCTGACCTTCTTCCATGCGAAGGCCGAGTCTCTTTACTCTGGGTCAGAATCCGAGAAGCACATCTCTTCCACATCCTTCTCTGCGAAGAAGCAGCACCTTGGCGTCGCGCTCCAGTCCTCCTGCCGGAAAGAAATTAATCCAGTCAATGAGATTGCCTTGATAGTCTTCCAGTGTCATCCTTCGTGCCTTTCCAGAGTCACTTTGACCCATATCATAAATCCCTACCGTATTCTTGTTGACAGCACGGTGATACTCGTGATGTCGTATTTTCTGTCATAGACGGTGTGCTCTCCGCCTTCAAAACCCGTACAGGAAAGTCGAGAGTAGCACTCTCCTCCCTGCAAGTTCATCTTCTGTGTAAAAGAGCAAAGATATCTCGTCTCCCGCCTTGACGGACTGGAATGCTCTCCTTCAAAGAGGGTATTGTCCCCGTGAGGTCCATGCCCTGCTATCCTTTATCGTAGAAGGTGAAAATGGGCGCCGCGATTGCAGCATGAAAGCGAATCCTCTCTTTGATGGTGAAACTCTCTCCTTTCACAAGGATGTTGCTGAGCTTTCCTTCATGGTCAAAAATACCGAAATCATATATTTCCGCTTTGCCGTTTCCATAAAGCTGTGCGGAAGGACTGATTCTCATTTCTTCTTCATAAGACGCGG
>BNJV01001693.1_pt1 | contig 56283 bp, 85 predicted proteins | sample 8540591 | NCBI WGS metagenome assembly BNJV01 (sample SAMD00202457, study PRJDB9452) | human saliva metagenome | host: Homo sapiens | reverse complement strand
CAATTGTTACGTTCTTGGGAATGAGAGCATTTATAGAGTATTATTCATTCGACCAATATAGCATAATAGTAAGCAAATAAAATAGTCCATCAGGAGACACAATGGATATTAAAGATTTTACAGAAAAAGAACAAGATGATTAAAAAGGGACTCAACTTTCTACAAAGCTTATGACGATAAAGCGAAAGCAGCCGACGATGTATTGATCGCTACACTCCTCAGGATATGATTAAACGTCCATGTTTTGAGAAAACATGTGCCAGTACACGCACAGTCGAGAGAGAATTTCTCACTTGAGTATCCAGACTTGTATCTCGGTAGCTGAACAAGAAGGGCAACTTCCTGAAAGGAAGCTCAAGAATTGCGCCATAATTCTTACAGATATTTTCACTCAAGAGAAATGAACAAGCACAGATTAAACAAGTTTTGAGAGTTATCAATCAAGATGTCGATTGAACACTAGGAGCCGAGAACGGCTATTGATGGCGTTAAAATCATTGACAGTGATCAAGGTTGGCGATATTTGCCGTAAGTAGTCGGTCGCTATAGAGACGGTGAACATGTGACGAATCATCATCAAGGATATCCTCGATGCAGAGAAAGATCGCTGTCAAACAGACTTTTTACAGAAATTTATTGGACTGCTCTTGCCTACTCTCACCGTGGAAGATTGGTCATCTGACAGACGAGGTCAGAGAGATAAACCCTGGAGCTTATCAAAAGGCGATCCATTTGGTTGCACAGATCCAAAGGCTTTGAAGCAGGCAAAGGTCTTGATGAAACTGCTATCCAGTTGCAAAACTCAGGCACCGGTAAACCTCAAAGAGCACTAAAGCAAAAACTGTGCAACGTAAACCTTATTTCTGAAGAAGGAGATATCCTTGCTGTTAAGTTCCAAGACATGCAGGCAGGTGGTCTTGTCTTTGCGGGCCTATGGTTGAGCAGAGTCCCAGAAAGCCTTGAGTACGCATTTCCGCTTGCACGCGCCTCTTACAGACAGCCCACCATCGATGATGACTGAGCCAGGCCTCCTGCAAAGATGGACAATACAAAGTTTGCTCTGCACAGGTGGATTGCCGGTTCAATCACAGTGATTTAGGGCAACTACTAGATAACATTGCACTGCACAGGGTGGCATCGACCTTTTAGCCCTTTGGATGCTAGCACCCGCCCAAAATTTAGGTACATGATGCTATGAAGCAAATCACTAGAGATAAAGTTCCTCGCCTCGATTCATCGAAACCTCAAATAGCATTGGTCATAGCTGTTTCCAGTTTAACGCTTATGCTTGATAAAAGTGGGAAATGGCTCAATCATTCCCAATGACTATCGGGCCTGACAACACAGCTATCTGGGAACGACTGAATTTGAACTTGGCTATCAACCCATGCTACCTGTCAGGGTCGTAATCTGCTGTTTGGATGGATGGGACAGTTGGTATCCTTATCAGAGTACGTATGAAGCAGCAGATTTGGTGGGAAGATATCGACTGCTCCTCGTGTTTGAAAACTTGAGTGAGATGCTAACTTGATGACATGATTGATGGAAATTTCTTCTGAGTTGATTGTTAATCCTAGGTGTGTTCTGTAATATATATGGGTATGACGCTTTCAGTTTTTGAGCAGTCAGCATCTCAACTGTGGATTGCAAGCCCATAAAAGCCATTGGGACTGATTGTCCTGCTTGATCACTCGAGAAGCTGACGTGTAGAAGCGGTCGTTTTGGGATTAATTGATGGAGCTCGCTGCTTTTATCTCCAAAGGCATAGCGCCTTGGTCCAAAAGCTCCAGTGCTCCTTGCTCTCACCGGATAGTGACAGTGGCACTCTTTGGTCGTTGCTCGAACAGGTTGAGAGCTAGAAAGGCCACTCAACATCATGCACATAACATAACTCTGTTAAGCTGTCCCGACAAGCGTTGGTTGATGCAGAGACAGAGACTGATCAAGAAAGCTTTTGCTACAGCCAGTGCTTAAATAATTTTCCAATACTTTATTTAAAACCAGACTTAATGCGAGTACGATAAAACAGCCATTTCAAAACATTCATAAATGGCTTGAGGAAAGCTATTGCACATGATGGGGAAATTGCCAGCCACGCCCAGTAGATTTACGATTAGATAGATTAGAAGCAAGCAATCCGAATGAATCTCTTTAAGTGGCACGGGCATCGGTGATTTCTCTTCATAGTCAACGTGAATTCTACCTTGAATAGCATAGCACAGTTTATAAATCCATTTTTGGGACATCTTTGCTTGTCTAAACAGCAACTAGAAGTCTGATATAGAGATAGAGCAGCAGAGGACGAGGATAGAAAAGAAAGAGCAGGAAAAGCAAAAGCAGTACTAGTGAACAGACTACTTCTATTTAACATTCAATAAAACACTTTAATGGCTCCATTATAGGCATTTTCTATAGAAATAGAACCAGTAAAACATCATCGAGCAGTATCTACAAGATCTTTCAAGGAGATAAAATCATGAATGATTGCCAATTATCAATATTTACCAGACAAGTGAATGAGAACAAATAAAGGTCTCTTCCAATCAAGAAGATGACCATAGTTAGACTTTGCCGGAGAGGACTCCGCTGATAGTCATGATATCTTAATAGATATCGATAAGATGTGGGATGCCCACAGTCTCTTTGTCTCTTGGAGACAGGATTTATAGTAGTTCAGAATGCTGTACACGATCCCTATGAAGGAGAGGCTGTTTTAGGATGACTCCTCCAGGAGGATGTATCTGAACATATGGCCTAGATACTGAAAAATCAAGAACAGTGGCTATCAGTCAAGCTTTAGAAAATTTGACATATGGACAGTGCTGGCTAACTTTGAAAGCAGTGTGGAAGCTTGTAAGAAGAGCCAGTGTATCCTGATATTTGGGATTATCTCTGAGGAGAGGAAGAAACTACGATGATATTTCAACCTGCTCTGTCAAAATGGAAAGACTTTTCACAAGATTCTGAGCTCAATGGAAATGTCCTGGTCACTATTTGTTAGAAAGTTTATTAAACATTCCTTAGAATCAAAACCGTCATGAGGGTAATGGAAAATGAACAAAAGGGTTATTGGCATTATGGACGACCAAACAGACAATATTCGACCATCTATAGGGCGATATCTAAATATATAGACGCCATATTTATTTTACAGGTTACTGTGAACAGGAGTTTGGTCTTAGTATCAGATGATTTGCGAGCTAGTATACCTAGGAAACTTGGAACACCTTGATGGAGCTCAAGGTTATCACATGATAATTGGCCTGGATACATCAAGTTACAGAACTGAATTATGGGAAAGTTAATCTTGGATGATGCGTTCTATAGCACTCGCTCTGGGTTATGATGCAGTCTCTCTCCAGCTGAGCCTCTATCTCCTAGAGAAATTCGTATCAGATATTTTCAAGCTGATAGAGACGTAGCCAACTGACTAACTGACCAATGGCAAGGTTAAAAATCAGGTGATGAAATGAAAGGTATCTATAAAGCAACATTGAAGCAGGTAAAATGGTGTCAGTCCTTGTTACCATTTGTTAAGATTTTATAGTCATCCATTGGGAAGGTAGTCAGATGAATCCATATTTACAGAGAATATCACACTCAGACGTGAATACCATACTAAGATGCAGAAAATCCTCTCAGAGCATGTAAGCCCTTGTATGATTTGGCTGATGAATTAGCGAGTCTGAGGAGTTTGGAAAGCCAAGAAAGTCGTAGCTGACCCTCTATGGAACAATTGGGTTTACTAGCGCTAGCGCCTGCCAGCTTACTTCATCACCGAAATCTTAGACAAACCTGATCGAAAACAGATAAAGAAACTGAGCCGTTTACATAAGAAATGACGGTCAGAGTCATGCCTTGATCAAGATGCAATTCCTCGTCCTCTAGAGGAGAAGAGAAGCATAGGCAGGACCGCATAAAGACTCTACCCTCATTTCTCTCATCCAGGATCCGTTGGCTACAGGTTCATTTGTTTGAAGGAGAAAGCTTAAGGTTTGTCCATCTTGTGGAAATTAAGCACATGTTTATTATGCTCTTTAGGACCCTATAGAAATCGAAGAGATAGAACATCTCTGCCCAACTTGCATTGCAAACGGTCAAGCGACTAAAAGTCGGATGCAGAATTTATCCAAGATGCTGAGTGCCAGGGTGAGATTGGATCCAGAAAAGACAACTCAGCTACTGTCAGACTCAGGCTACTCTAGAAGTTGGCAGAGGTGAATAATGGCTTTGCAAAGTTGCCAGATGATTGTGCCATTTTGCAGGTAGACAGTTGGAACTCGAGAATTGAAGGATATGGGAATCCTGAGCACCGTCTTGGCAGACCATGAAGCGCGAGCAGATATAGCAAAGATGTAGAAGATTACTTGCACAAAGACGAGGCCTATCTGTGGTTGCCTGTTTTAGATGCTCCATTGTCGCAATACCAGATCTGGGACGATCTGATTAAATCAAGCTCTAGATTGCTATGAAAAATTAAAGAGAAGACTATAGAAAAGAACTAGAATTATTCGAAGGCGCCACCAAAGATTTTGTCAGTACTATGCAGGATGCTTAAAAGACAATCTATCTGTTCACTTATCCCTAGATATAGATAGTGATAACTGGCAGTATGATAAAGGGATCGATAAAAAGTCTGTCAGGCTGACGAGGTCAGGATTCGAAAAGATGTAAGAAGTCAGGAATTCAGACTACTTGAAAGTCTCCTATTGGCACGAAGATGCCGAGCAAATCTGGTCACTGTTTAAAGATGACCGGTTCAATACTACTAGCAGATTGAGTCAAAGTTGAGAGAAATCCTGATCATATGAGGATTTGGTGGGAAAGATATGCCTCATGTAGAAAGTTCTCTAGGGTGATCGTGGCAGATTTTTCCATCATTTATTTGCCTAATGAGTGGAATATCATCCGTCAGTTAGCTTTTCAGGCTATCTAACAGCCTGCGCCATAGGGCTTTGTGATCTTAGCCAAATCGCAAGGATAAGATGGAGGTTTTTAGAGATGAGAAAGATTGATTGGGGACAAGATAAAGACTCGCTTAGATGTCTTTGCTAGTCATTGACGAGTATCTATATCAGATCCGAGGGAGGATTGGCTGAGACTTCGAGATTAAGGACCGGAAGACTCAAGGAGTCCTGCCACCTCTGCTTAATGACAACGGCTCTGGTGACTCTTTAAGATGTGATTTTGACCGATAAAATGTGTATCCTGTATAAAAGCTTTGATCATGAAAGTAGTTTGGGCCAGTTTCGTCGCTGACGGAAAGTGGAATCAAGCACGCCATTGATGGTTTTATAAAGGACTGGATGAAAAGTATGTCTCACTTTATTCGACGACACAAAGATGAAACAACCTTCTTTATCTGGTAGCGATGATCGCCGTCATCAACAGACTTACCAAGATCAGGATGGCGGAGAATGGTTGCCTCTCTTACCTTGATGGCTTTGAGAGACTTTCATGAGTTTGTGACAGACTATTGTGAGAGTACCGTAGTGAGAGGTTGCCATTTTGAGAAACTCTACATGTGGACAACTTTCAGACATAAGTAAAAGCAATTAATCCAGGAATGTTAAGAGATAATCATGAGTGAACTATAAAATACCCTGAAAAAGCTATCGAGCTATGGCGGAAATAATCATCCACCCTTGCTTAATTTACTCAAAAGTTTAACCTTGTTGAAGAAGAAATTTTGTGAGCGTAATAGAGAACTGGATAAGGAAAAAGAAGGCCTTGGCATCCCCAGCAAATCAAATTCATCCTAAGTGGAATGAACTTATGGATGACTATTTTCAGAGACAAATGCAACTTCTAACTGGACGAGTGACTCAAAATTACTTGGAAGGAGGAGTTCGATCACTTATAGCTCCCCAAGTGAGTATAACTATGTTAAAAGATGATTTTTACTCTAGCTTTTATATCATGACAAAAGCTGAAAAGCAAGAGTCATCACCCACTATCAAGAAGCATTGGAAATGAAGCATCAGTTTGTACTTAGATTGGTGGATGGAAATTGGGCTACTGTGAGGAAATTCTACGGTTTTTGAGGATGAGGAAACTTGGTATGGCGACTTACTTTGAGTAAAGAGGCTTTGCTTTCCAACTGATTATGAGAAAAAGGGAGAAGTCCTGTAATTTTTAAAAATCTATTTACTAGTAAGAAAGAAAGTCGAGAAGAAAAACAACAGTCTTGTCCATGCCCCTCTTTAAAGGCAAGCAGGCCTATCCTTTAGAACAGGTCATTCAGGAATTGAAATCTCACTGGGCGCTTGAAATTTCTGAAGTTTCTGGGGATGATTCTAGTGCAACCTTTATGATTGATGGTGCTATCGTTGGGCTGGGCTTTAATGGATTTACTATCCAAGTCGACCTGAAGAATTGCTGTTTATTCTTACCTCTGGCAGGATGTTGAGAAGGATCACAGCGAGCATGCAGCATGCTATTGTTTCTGTTTTGTCCTGCAATCTTTCGCCAGTGGAAACTTATTCCTATTAACCAAAGTCAATGCCTCTATCCTAAAAACTAGTCAATCAGCTATTGGTATTTATCAGGGTTCTACCACCTTGCTCTTGCCTAAAGATCTTTATCTAGACCTGGCTGACCTTTTGATAGAAGAAATGCTTCCCCTTCAACTCTGGATTTATATGGGGATTATCAATCAGGGAGATAAGACCAGCATGTACATCTATGGTTTGAAGAGTTTGGAAAAACTGAGATTGAAATTGATCGAGTCTCCAATGAATAGCGATGACTTATATTATTTCCTCTTGTCTATTCTTCAGTATGTTTTAGGCAGTGATGTCACCTTAAAGAACGGTGAAACTATTGGCTTTTCAGAAGATCCATCAAAATCACTGGAGTCAAAAAGCCGTCTTTCTAGAAGGTAATTCCTTAAAATTAGAAGTTTAAGAAGATGATTTTCGATTGATTTCTCCACCTAGAATGAGGTTTTCATGAATCGTGATATAAAAAGTATTATCTCTACCGATTTCTGGTCTCAGTAGATTTGAAAAACTCTCTTGTAAGAATCTAAGTCTCAAGGAAATAGAGTCAGAGAAGAGAGAGATCGTTCTAGAGGCTACTCGAACTAGTCAAGATTATTCTAGTCCTTGGAATTCTTTATGTTTTGCTAAATCTGCTTTATTCATTTACCTAAGGGCTAGTGATTTTCAAAAATCCCTTATTGGCTTGGTTTACTGACTACGTCAAACTATTTAGGTGGACTGATAAACGGAGAATGGGGCGGTAGTTGGCGTCAAAAGAAAGCTAGTTTTGATGATTGCTATTTTGGCTATGCTATTGTGGTCATAGAAGCGGCACTTCTTCTGCTGGTTTTTATTGATTGGGGAATTGGGAATTAAAGAGAAAGATAAGATTTGAGAGAGAACATAAAGGAGTGAGAGAGCCATGGGTAGAACGAGCGATAATAGGCACTCTAATAGTTTTTGCAATCTTTAATCTGCTACTCGGTCTGGGCTATCTCTTTCTAAAAAGGAAAGAGAATGAGCAAATCATTATGAAACTCCTGTAAATCAACAAACTCGAACAGAAAAACTAGGTTTGGGTGGAGATTTTGTCTACCTGACACTGATTGCCAATGCAGGGATCTTTGCTTTTCAGACCCTAACATGAGGTGGTGTTGGGAATTCTATTTTAGCCAAAATGATCCTCCTCCCAGCTATAATGTCATCTTTTTCAATGCAAGAAAAAGGACTGGAAAGTCTTTACTTGCTCTCCTTATAACCTTGATGGTCTTTCTAGTAGGGTTATGTTTAATCTCACGATTGGACTCCCACCTCAAGCACCAATTTTGTAAATTAATGAAATAAAATCACGTTAGCAGAAACCAAAGCAAGTGATCTGATGGAAGCTGGGTTTGATATCTATAAAGACAAGGTGCAATGGTGCTAGCGACTGAAGACCTCCTGACAGATGGCGATTTCCAAGTATTCAGGGATAAATCAGTCACCATCGAAGGCTTCAGACTTGATAAAGCATGCAGTCCCTTAGCTCCCTATCTCCTGGCAAAGATTGGCTTAGTACTGGGCAGTATTTCCTTTTACGGTTCTGGAGGACCAGAATGTAGCTTTTAGAAGATTCTAAGATTATTCAGGTTCGATTTAACAAGGACAGTATTGAAGCGACTAAGAAACATTCTATCACTTTGAAATTGGATGAACTCGACTTGACTAGTCGACTTGAGGTTCCTCTAGTTCCAAAGAAACTTTTTAAAAAGCATCTATGGTCAATCCCCCATCAAATACAAGTGATGTCACTCAATTGTGGTATGGATTACGGTGGTCAAGTAACAGCGACTCTATTTCTGGAATGAGTATTATAGTCTTATCCGTCTAGATGAAAATTATTTGATGACTGATTTTTGAACTAGCGCAAAGTAGCGCGTGATGAGTAGATAGGATTTTGAATAACTGACTATAATTACAATTTAACACAGGAACTAATCTATTTAGTGTTTTGATTTGAAATTTAAAACGATTTCCATTTTGAAACTAAATGAATTTCACGAACAAAATATTAAATTGTTTAGAGTTCTAAAAATACTTTACAAGCTTCTCTGAAAACATGTTATAGTAGTAAAGCTTTTCAGAAAATGAGATGATGTTTTCTATGCAAATATAAACCCGACTAAAAATGCTACGGACAGGCAGGGTTGAATGCCGAAGCGTGGTTGGAAAGCCACATTATTGATAGGGTTAAAAGCCTACTTTTATAAGTTGATGTTAGGACACTTGTCCCAATTCGTATAGATTTGTTAGTGTGGTGAAAGCGCACGTCATCTTGTGAAACGATCAATAAAAGTACGTAATATTTGCTACTAGAGAGTTAGGGAAACATCAGGAACAGACATACTCAAAAAGAAACAAACATAAACACGTCAGTAGATTGTAGAGCAGGTGCTAACCCTGCTCTTTTTCATGAGCACCCTTTGAGCCTTAGATGATTAAGGTGAGAAAAACTATGACAAAGGAGTATGTTCAAAACATGTTAAATCAAACCAAGCCCCATCTATGAGGGGCTGGTCAAGTTACGAAAAGAAAAAGAATTGTACTGTTTGATGTACCTGGTCACAAGCGGGGGACGCGGTAACCCAGAGTTGGTTGAACTTTTAGGGGAAAAAATGTGTGGTATAGATGTTAACTCTATGAAGCCCTTGGACAATTTGGGCGACATCCCATTTCGATTATCCGAGAAGCTGAGGAACTAGCACAGAAGCTTTTTGAGCTGACTCATGCATTTTTAATGATTGGGGGCACAACCTCATCTGTTCAAACCATGATTCTCTCCACCTGTAAAGCGGGAGATCAAAACTGATCCTTCCTCGAAATGTCCATAAGTCGAGCCATCAACGCCTTCGTTTTATGTGGCGCTATTCCCATCTATATCGAGATGAGGTGGATCCAAAATCGGTATTGCTTTGGGGCTTGAAAATGAGCGTGTAGCACAAGCTATTCAAGAACATCCAGATGCCAAGGCAATCCTAATCAACAATCCAACCTACTATGGAATTTGTTCAGACCTTAGGGTACAACAGAGATGGCTCACGCTGCAGGAATGAAAGTCTTAGTAGATCGAGGCGCATGGTGCTCATCTGCACTTTACAGATAAACTTCCTCTATCCGCTATGGATGCAGGAGCAGATATGTCAGCTGTATCCATGCATAAGTCTGGTGGCGGCTTGACTCAAAGTTCACTTCTTTTAGTTGGCGATCAGATGAATCCTGAGTATGTACGTCAAATCATTAACCTGACACAGTCAACATCAGCATCCTACTTGTTAATGGCTAGTCTAGATGTTTCTCGTGGGAAACCCTAGCCCTTCGTGGTAAAGAGTCCTTTGAGAAGGTCATTGAGCTATCTGAGTACGCTCGTCGAGAAATCAACGCTATTGGTGGCTACTATGCCTACTCAAAAGAACTAGTAGACTGTGTGTCCGTTTGCGATTTTGACGTGACCAAGCTGTCAGTTTTGACACCCAAGGAATCGGTCTAACAGGTATTGAAGTTTATGATCTTCTGCGAGACGAATATGACATTCAGATTGAATTTGGCGATATTGGGAATATCTTGGCCTCACATTTCGATTGGTGACCGTATCCAAGACATTGAACGCTTGGTAGAGTGCTCGGCTGATATCAAGAGACTTTATTCTAGAGATGGAAAAGATTTGATTGCTGGAGAATATATTCAGCCTGAGTTGGTGCTGTCTCCTCAGGAAGCCTTTTATTCAGAGAGAAGAAGCTAACCCTGGACGAGTCTGTTGGCCAGGTCTGTGGAGAAAATTTGTCATGTGTTATCCTCCAGGAATCCCAATCCTGGCGCCAGGTGAGACGGATTACGAGAAATTGTCGATTATATTCAATTCGCCAAAGAACGTGGTTGTTCACTCCAAGGTACTAGAAGATCCAGAGGCTCAATCATATCAATGTCATTGAAAGAAAGGAGAACTAAATGGATTTATGGTTTTCTGAAGTTCATACTCCAGATGTGAAATTATCCTGAGAACAGCCAAACAACTTTACGTTGGTAAAAAGTGAATGGCAGGATATTGAAGTATTAGATACACCAGCTTTTGAAAGATATTGATTTTAAATGGGCATGTCCTATTTTCAGATGCAGATCACTTTGTCTCACAATGAAATGACGGTTCGTTCCAATGGCTGTCCATCCTAATCCAAAGAAAGTCTTGGTTATTGGGGGTGGTGACGGAGGTGTTGCCCAGGTATTACACTTTATCCTGAACTGGAGCAAATCGATATCGTGGAACCGGATGAGATGTTGGTGGAGGTCTGTCGTGAGTATTTCCCAGACTTTTGCAGCTGGTCTTGATGATCCTCGTGTTACTATTTACTACCAAAATGGACTGAGATTTTTGAGAAACTGTGAGGATGATTACGACATTATCATCAATGATGGGACAGATCCCTCTGGCCATACAGAAGGGCTCTTTACCAGGAATTTTACGGCAATAGTTACCGTGCCTGAAAGAAGACGGTATTATGATTTACCAGCATGGTAGTCCTTTCTTTGACTGAAGATGAGTCTACTTGCGAAGATGCACCGAAAGGTCAATCAAGCTTTTCCACTAGCTGGGTTTATCAAGCACATATACCTACCAGTCCTGCTGGCTATTGGTTGTTTGGATTTGCGTCAAAAATACCATCCTGTCAAAGATTTTGACAAGAAAGGCTGGAAAAACGCCAGCTTTTCACAGAATACTATACTGCAAACTTGCATATTGGCGCCTTTTTATGTTGCCAAAATACGTTGAGAGACATTTTAGAAGAAGAGGAAAGATGAGTCGTTTATTAGTTATTGGATGTGGGGGCGTTGCCCAAGTTGCTATTTCAAAGAAATTTGCAAAGAATAGCGAAACGTTTAAAGAAATTATGATTGCTAGCCGTACCAAGTCAAAATGTGATGACTTGAAGGCTAAATTAGAAAGGCAAAACAAATACTAAAATTGAAACAGTCAGCTCTTGATGCTGACAAGGTAGAAGAAGTCATTGCCTTTGATTGAAAGCTACAAGCCAGAAGCCGTTTTAAACGTAGCTTACCATACTCAAGATTTGACCATTATGGACGCTTGCTTAGCAACGGGGAGTTCACTATATCGACACAGCCAACTCATGAGGCTGAAGAGGCACAGAAGACCAGAATGGCGTGCCATCTATGAGAAACGTTGTAAGGAGCTTGGTTTTTACGGCTTACTTTGATTACTCATGGCAATGGGCTTACTCGAAAAATTCAAAGAAGCAGGCTTGACAGCTCTTCTTAGTTCTGGTTTTGACCCAGGTGTAACCAGCGTCTTTTTCAGCATACGCCCTCAAACACTATTTCCTTGATGAAATCCACTATATCGACATTTTAGACTGTAATGGTGGTGACCATGGTTATCCATTTGCAACTCAACTTTAACCCAGAAATCAACCTCCGCGAGGTTTCTGCGCCAGGTTCTTACTGGGAAGATGGAAAATGGGTAGAAGTTGAAGCAATGTCTATCAAACGTGAGTATGATTTCCCTCAAGTTGGTCAAAAAGACATGTATCTCCTTCACCATGAAGAAATCGAATCATTAGCAAAAAGAATATTCCAGGAGTTAAACGTATTCGCTTCTTTATGACTTTTTGGTCAATCTTATCTAACCTCACATGAAATGTTTGGAAAACGTTGGTCCTCCCTCGTACTGATGCTAGTTAACTTTAACGGCCAAGAAATTGTTCCAATCCAATTCTGAAAGCCTTACTTCCAGATCCTGCAAGCCTTGGACCACGTACTGTTGGAAAAACAAATATCGGATGTATATTTACAGGTGTCAAAGATGGCGTTGAAAAGACCATCTACATCTACAATGTTTGCGACCATCAGGAGTGCGTATGCAGAGGTTGGTTCAAGCCATTTCTTATACAACAGGTGTTCCTGCCATGATTGGGACAAAATTAGTGATGGATGGTACATGGAAACAGCCTGGAGTTTATAACCTGAAGAGTTGGATCCAGACCCGTTCATGGAAGCTTTGAATAAATATGGTTTGCCATGGTTGTGGTTGAAAAATCCACAAATGGTGGACTAATGAAGCTAGAACAAGTACCAACACCTTCTTATATCATTGACTTAGGAAAAATTAGAGAGAATTGCTAGCATTCTGATGAGGTTCAAGAAAAAGCCGGTTGTAAGGTTTTGCTAGCTCAAAAGGCCTATTCCTCTATAAAAACCTATCCCTTGATTAGCCAGTATCTGTCTGGTACGACGGCCAGTGGACCTCTATGAAGCAAGCTTGCTAGAGAGAGAGTTTCTGGGGAAGTCCATGTATTTGCGCCTGCTTTCAAGGAGCTGACATGGAAGAGTTGCTACAACATATCTGATCACATTGTTTTTAACTCAGAGAGACAATTACGAAAAATACGGCCAAACTTGTCGTGAAGTTGGTATCAGTGTGGCCTTCGCATCAATCCTCAATGTTCAACGCAGGGTGACCACGCTATATGACCCCTTGTGCTCTGGCTCTCGTTTTGGAGTAACTTTGGATAAGATACCAAGTGATTTATTGGAATTGCTGACGGACTTCATTTCATACCCTCTGTGAGCAAGTGGGCGATGATTTACAAACGACTTTGAAAGCAGTGAAGACCAGTTTGGTACCTATTTGCACCAAGTTAAATGGCTCAATATGGGTGGCGGACACCACATCACAAGAGAAGATTACGATGTGGACTTACTGATTTCTGAGATTATACGCACTGAGAAACTTATAACCTTGATGTCTATGTCAGACCAGGTAGCAGCCATGCACTTAATGCGGGTTATCTCAGCAACGGAAGTCTTAGATATTGTTGAAAAACGATTGAGACCTTGGTGCTAGATGCCCTCGACAAGTCGCCATATGCCAGATGTTCTTGAGATGCCTTATCGTCCTCCATTGAGAGTGGTTTGAAGCGGAAGAAAAACCTTATACTTATAGACTCTCTTCAAATACCTGTCTAACAGGAGATATCATTGGTGACTATAGTTTTGAAAATCCAGTTGAGATTGGAGATAGACTTTACTTTGAGGACATGGCAATCTACTCCTTTGTCAAAAATAATACCTTTAACGGGATTGGGCTACCAAGTTTGTATCTCATGGATAAAGAGGGTGAATGCAGTCTAGTCAAGGCATTTGGTTACCAAGACTTTAAGGAGAGATTATCATGATGGACAGTCCAAAGAAATTAGGTTATCGCATGCCAGCAGAGTATGAACCCCACCATGGGACTCTCATGATATGGCCTACTCGACCAGGTTCTTGGCCATTTGAAGCAAGGTCGTCAAAAGGCACTTTTAGCAGATTATCAAAACGATTGCTCAGGGGGAAACAGTCTACCTTTTGGTGGAGCAAGACTATCTATCTGAAGCACAATCCTATCTTGGAGACCAGGTTGTTTATTTAGATATTCCGACAAATGATGCCTGGGCTCGTGATACAGGTCCAACTATTCTCCTCAATGATCAGCGAAAAGTTGGCGGTAGATTGGTCTTTCAATGCCTGGGGTGGTGCTGTTGACGGTCTCTACCAAGACTATGAAGCAGATGACCAAGTAGCCAGTCGCTTTGCAGAAGTCTTAGAAATTCCTGTCTACGATGCCAAACCTTTGTACTGGAAGGTGGAGCTATTCATAGTGACGGTCAAGGAACCATTCTTGTGACTGAAAGTTGTTTGCTCAGTCCTGGTCGTAATCCTCTCCTGACTAAAGAGGAGATTGAAAAGACCTTACTAGAGAGCCTTGGTGCTGAAAAAGTCATTTGGTTGCCTTATACGGTATTTATCAAGACGAGACAAATGAACACGTCGATAATGTTGCGCACCTTTGCTGGCCCCAGTCGAGATTGTCTTAGCTTTGGACGGACGACCAAGACGATCCCCAGTATGCCATGTCTCAGTGATGGATCTAGCTCTTTTAGAGACGGAAACAGATGCAAAGGGCGGAGTTTCACTATTCATAAACTTCCGATTCCAGCTATCCATCAAGTAGTGACGAAGAAGATTTGCCAGGCTATTCATATGAAGAAGGTGAAAGAAGAACGCTATGCTGGTGAGCGTTTAGCAACATCCTATGTGAACTTCTATATTAGCCAATAAGTCTGTCTTAGTGCCACAATTTCAGGACGAAAACGACCAAGTAGCCTTAGATATTCTTAGCCAATGTTTCCCAGACCGCGAAGTCGTAGGAATCTCTGCAAGAGATATTCTTTTAGGTGGTGGAAATATCCACTGTATTACCCAACAAATTCCAGAATAGGAGAAAAAGATGAGAAATGTAACGGTTGCGTTTATTCAGATGCAATGCAGCTAAGGATGTGGAAACGAATATCCAAACAGCTGAACGTTTGGTTAGACAAGTCAAGGGAGCAAGGAGCCCAAATTATTCTCTTGCCTGAATTATTTGAACGTCCCTATCTGTCAGGAACGTCAGTATGAATACTACCAGTATGCCCAGTCGGTGTCAGAAAATACGGCTATTCAGCATTTTAAATCAATTGCTAAGGAACTAAAGGTCGTTTTACCAATCAGTTTCTACGAAAAAGATGGCAATGTCTTGTACAATTCTATTGCTGTCATTGATGCAGATGGAGAAGTATTAGGAGTTTACCGCAAGACACACATACCAGATGACCATTATTATCAAGAAAAATTCTTCTTTACTCCTGGAAACACAGGCTTCAAGGTCTGGGATACCAGCTATGCCAAGATTGGTATTGGGATCTGCTGGGATCAGTGGTTCCCTTGAAACTGCCCGATTGTCTTGCCTTAAATGGCGCAGACTACTCTTTTACCCAACAGCCATTGGTTCGGAACCGATTTTGGATACAGATAGTTGTGGTCATTGGCAACGTACCATGCAAGGGCACGCAGACAGAATATTGTGCCAGTTATCGCGACCAATCGTTATGGTTTGGAAGAAGTTCAACTCGAGAAGAAAAATGGCGGTCAAAGTTCAAGTCTGAATTTCTACGGTTCATCCTTTTATGACCGATGAAACAGGAGCTATCTTGACCCAAGCAGATAGACAAGCTGAAAGCAATTTTTGATGACTACTTATGATCTTGACAAAGGAGCAAATGAGCGCCTGAATTGGGGCTTGTTTAGAGATAGAAGACCAGACATGTATAAAGATATTGTCAGATAAAAAGCCTATCGTAGGCTTTTTCTCTGTAGATACTATAGTAATTTTTGATAATGTCCTAGGATTCTGATAAAATGGGGGTATAAGAGGTTTTAAAATTTTGTATGTCGGATTTTTAAAATTGAAATATTTTGAGAGGTAAAATATGATTACAGGCGAATTAAAGAATAAGATTGATCAGCTTTGGGAAATGTTATGGACAGAGGGAAATGCAAATCCTTTGACTAACATTGAGCAATTGACTTATCTTTTATTTATGAAAAGACTTGGATAGGGTCGAACTTGGACGAGAAAATGATGCTGAATTTCTAGGTATTCCCTATGAGGGAATTTTCCCAAAAGATAAACCCGAATATCGTTGGTCAACCTTTAAGAATTTGGGAGATGCGCAAGAAGTTTATCGTCTGATGTCACAAGAGATATTTCCATTTATCAAAAATTTAAAAGGTGATACAGATGATACAGCTTTTTCACGCTATATGAGGGATGCTATTTTCCAAATCAATAAACCAGCAACCTTACAAAAAGGCGATAGTCGCTCTGGATGAGTTACCCACGGATATAAAAAGATATTGGAGACATTTACGAGTATCTATTGTCGAAAATTATCTCAGGCAGGGGCAAATGGGTCAATTTCGTACGCGCCTCGTCATATCATTGATATGATGGTTGAACTCATGCAACCAACAATTAAGGATATTATTTCTGATCCTGCCATGGGTTCTGCTGGATTTTTGGTTTCAGCTAGTGATATTTAGACTCGTAGAAAAGAAGAGTGGCAGACAAATATTGATAGTGTAAAAGCATTTCCACAATACCATGTTTCATGGAAATGATACAGATACCACTATGTTGAGACTTGGGGCTATGAATATGATGCTTCATGGCGTTGAAAATCCCCAAATTAGCTATCTAGATTCTCTCTCTCAAGATAACGAAGAAGCTGATAAATAATACTTTCAGTTTTAGCCAATCCACCTTTCAAAGGATCTCTGATTATGATTCAACCTCAGGTGATTTGCTGGCTACAATTAAGACTAAAAAGACAGAGTTGCTTTTCTCGTTCTTTTCTTACGCACTCTGAAGCCAGGTGGACGTGCAGCTGTTATTGTACCGGACGGTGTTCTATTTGGTTCCTCTAAAGCTCATAAAGGGATTCGTCAAGAAATCGTTGAGTACATCATAAACTAGATGCAGATTATTTCGATGCCGAGTGGTGTTTTCAAGCCTTATGCTGGAGTTTCAACCGCTATCCTTATCTTCACTAAGACTGGAAATGGTGGAACGGATAAGGTTTGGTTTTATATGATATAAAGCAGACGGTCTGAGTTTAGATGATAAACGCCAGCCTCATCAACGATAATGATATTCCAGATATTATTCAACGATACCATCAATTAGAGAAAGAAAACAGATCGTAAGAGAACAGACCAGTCCTTTCTTTTGTTCCAGTTGATGAAATTAGGAAAATGATTTTGATTTGTCCATCAATAAATACAAAGAAATCGAGTATGAAAAAAGTTGAGTATGAAACAACAGAAGTCATCTTAAAGAAAAATCAATGATTTAGAAAAAGAAATTCAAGCTGGCTTAGCAGAGTTAGAAGAATTACTAAAAATAGGGAGATGAACGTATGAAAAAGTGAAGTTTAGGGGAAGTGGCAACTTTTATTAATGGATATAGCTTTCAAACCACAAGATTGGTCAACTGAAGGAAAAGAGATAATAAGAATTCAGAACCCTACAAAAACTTCAAAGGAAATTAATTATTATTCTGGAAAGATTGATAAAAAGTATATTGTTGAAACTGGAGATATTCTTATTTCTTGGTCAGGAACTATAGGTGTTTTTCAGTGGTACGGTAAGACAGCTGTATTAAATCAACATATTTTTAAAGTTGTTTTTGATAAGCTAGATTTAGATAGATCTTATTTCAAATATGTTGTTGAAAAAGGATTACAAGATGCTCTTAAAAATACTCATGGTTCTACTATGAAGCATTTAACTCATATTTTTGATAATATTGTAGTTTCTTATACTAGTTTTAAAGAGCAACAACGGATCTCAAGTAAACTAGATTTGTTGAGACAACCTAATTTTAATGAGACAAGAACAACTTGAAGAGCTTAATTTGCTCGTCAAATCCCGATATTTCGAGGAGGTGGTTGCATGAAGAAAGTGAAGTTAAGGAAATTAGTTTCATTCAAACTGGTAAATTGGATGCTAATCAGCAGGTTTTTCGAGGTAAGCATCCTTTTTACAACAGCTAAAGAAATTTCAAAGAATTAACGAATACGCTTATGACGGTGAGGTAGTTTTAGTAGCTGGAAATGGGGATTTAAATGTTAAGTATTATAAAGGAAAATTTAATGCTTATCAGAGAACCTATATTTTTGACTAGTAATTCTAATTTAAGAATGAAATATCTATACTACTTTCTTGATAAGTATATAGAAGTTTTACGATACCAATCAATTGGAGAGTTATAAAGTATATTAAACTCAATAATTTATCAGATGCCCAGATTCCAATGAGGAGTATTTTTGAACAAGATAAAAATTATTGGAATATTAGAAAAAGTTAGATAATGAAATTATTATTAGAAGTAAACAACTTAGTGAACTTTCAAACCTTGTAAAATCCCGATTTAACGAGATGTTTGGGGATCCTGTTCTGAATGAAATGGGTTGGGAAAAAACATGCTTTTAAAAAGAATTTGGAATATGGAAAAAGCGGTGGAACTCCTAAAAAGAAATGAAGAAAAATATTTTAGAGGACATATTCCTTGGATTACATCAGGAGAACTAGAACATAAATACATTGATGATTCTTTTGAAATTACAGAAAAAGGCAATTGAATGTAGCTCTGCAAAAATAATTGAAAAAGGTAGTTTATTACTAGAATGTATGATACTGCAGGGTTTAAAAATCATCAATCAATACTAAAGTAATGTCTTGTAATCAAGCTATTGCTTTTGCGAAATTAGATGATAAAAATCACAAAATACTATATATAGTTTATTATGTAATTCAAAAATCTAAGATCAATGTTATTGAATCAACAAAGAGGTGTACGTCAAAAATTTTAACTTATCGATGATCAAAAATATTTCCATCCCCCTCCCCTCTTTCCCTTCAAAACGAGTTCGCAGACTTTGTGGCACAGGTTGACAAATCACAATTGGCAATCCAAAAATCACTAGAAGAACTTGAAACTTTGAAGAAATCCCTCATGCAGGAATATTTTTGGCTGATATTCTGTCGTTGTAATTACGGTAATTATTTGTTATAATACTCAAAGTGAGGAAATCAGATGGTAGTAAAAACAAGAAAACAAGGAAATTCAATCACCATCACCATTCCAAGTGAATTCAATATTCCAAGTGGTGTAAAGAATATGAGGGCAAAAATTGTTACCAAGTGGTGAAATTATCTTTACTCCCGAAGAGTCTGGACATCAGATTTCTTATGTCTCTGATGATGCTTTTGACTTAAATTTGGACAAAATTTTTGACGAATACGATGATGTTTTCAAAGCTTTGGTGGAAAAATGACAGTCTATCTAACAGAAAGGCAAATTGAGAAAATCAATGCTTTAGCAATTCAACGTTATTCACCTAATGAAAAAATTCAGACGGTTAGTCCTTCTGCCTTAAATATGATTGTCAATTTACCAGAACAATTTGTTTTTGGCAAACCTCTTTATCCAACAATTTTTGATAAGGCAACGATACTTTTTGTCCAATTGATCAAGAAGCATGTTTTTGCCAACGCTAATAAACGAACTGCTTTCTTCGTTTTGGTGAAATTTTTGCAGTTGAATGGTTATCGTTTTTCTGTAACAGTTGAAGAAGCGGTCGATATGTGTGTAACTATTGCAATAGAATCCTTAACAGATGAAAGGTTAGCTAGCTACACCAAATGGATATCTGAACATTCATTTAGAGCTAATGGCCAAATTTAAGCTTGGATATTTAAATCCTATAAGTAAAAATAGATAAACAGACAGTATTAGAATTCTGCAATTCAGAAAAACTAATATTGTCTCTTTTTATTGAAAATAATGAAAGTGAGAAAATATGGAAACAAAAGTGACAATCATCATTCAAGAAATGCTACCCACTTTTTAAACAATTCACAATTACTAGCATTGCGGGAGAGTTTAGAGCGCCATTTAGTGAATGGTGTAAATCAACAGAAGTATACCAATAATTCTTTGTTAGCCTTGTTTACTACTGCTAAACAGGTGGAGGGGGTGTAGTGCAAAAACCATTCGTTATTATCAAAGACCATTGAAAAACTTATTTACAAGCATAAAGCAGTCTCGTAACACAACTGACAACAGATGATTTGAGAAGTTATCTAGCACAGTATCAGTCAGAAAAAGATTGCAGTAAAGCAAATTTGGACAATATCCGACGCATCCTGTCTTCGTTTTTGCTTGGCTTGAGCAGGAAGAATATATCATTAAAATCCTATTCGACGGATTAAAAATAAAGACAGAACAAACTGTAAAGGAAACTTATACGGATGAACATCTTGAAATCATAGCGTGATAATTGTGAGAACCTAAGAGATTTGGCAATGATCGATCTACTAGCTTCAACAGGAATGCACGTGGGAGAACTTGCGCGACTGAATCGCTCAGATATTGACTTTGGAGAATCGTGAATGTGTAGTATTTGGGAAAGGTAAAAAGGAAAGACCTGTATATTTTGATGCTCGTACGAAAATCCATTTAAAGAACTATATCAATAGCAGAGAGGATAATCATCCAGCTCTTTTTGTTAGCTTGCTTGGAAAAGCCCAAAGACTTGGAATAGCTGGTGTTGAGATTCGATTACGAAAATTAGGTCAAAAACTTGGAATTCAAAAGGTTCACCCTCATAAATTTAGAAGAACACTAGCGACAAAGGCAATTGATAAAGGAATGCCTATCGAACAAGTTCAAAAGCTTCTTGGACATAGTAAAATTGATACAACCCTAGCCTATGCCATGGTCAACCAAAGTAATGTCAAACATTCCCATCAGAAATTCATTTCTTAAGTGCAAATCCCGATTTAACGAGATGTTTGGGGATATTTTTGATAATCCACAGTCTAAATTAGAAGATCATATTGAGTTAAATCCTAATAAGAAAGAACTGCAAAATTTTAATGGCAATGTTTCGTTTTTACCAATGTCAAACGTTAGTGAAAATGGGAAAATTGATTTATCTATTAATCGAAATATAGATGATGTTCGTAAAGGGATTTACTTTTAAGGATAATGATGTAATTGTTGCAAAAATTACGCCTTGCTTTGAAAAATGGGAAAAGGTGCTCCAGTATTTGGACTATTGAACGGTGTGGGATTTGGTTCAACTGAATTTCATGTTCTTAGACCCAAGAATACAGTAAATACAGTCTGGTTATACCATGTAACAATGCTTTCGAAATTTAGACTTGAAGGTGAGAGAAAGATGACAGGAAGTGGAGGCCAGAGAAGAATTACCAAGATTTTCATTAATAATTTTAAGCTAAATATAACTCTCTTTCCCTCCAAAACGAGTTCGCAGACTTTGTGGCACAGGTTGACAAATCACAATTTGCTTGTCAGATGGCTATAAAACTGTGGAGAATTAGCTTAAAATCTAGTATAATATAGGTATCTATATATTCAAAGTGAGAGAAAAATGGGAAATTTTGATTTTCTTTTAAATAACAAGGAGTATGAATCTTTTTCAAAACCCTGTGTAGAAGCTGAAAAATATGATTGGGACATCTACTGTAGCGACAGCATCTCATGGCTCGTCGTGCCTTGGGAGCAGGCTGTTCATTGGATTTATAGTCATGATTCCTATTTGGAAGCCCCCTATCGTGCTACCTTGTCTTCACTGGTGTGGGATGATGACTTTAGAGAAATCGTAGATCCAGAGCTTCATAGTCAGATGGTTCTCTTGATACGTTGGGGTAATCATGTCTGCTCATGGTGGGGAGATCAAGGAACGCGAAGCGATTTTTAGCCTTACATCATTTGTACCAGTTCGTAAACTTTATTGATTACTGCTATAGCAATGAATTTGTGGAACGTTCTTTTGACGAGACATTATTGCCACTTTCAGAGAATGTTAAGAAAAGAGAAACACCGCAAGCCATGGTGGAACTGCAAGACAGTTTACCTGTTATGCCTGATTTTCATGAACAAATGGCTTTACAGTCTTTGGAAGTTCAAGAGAATTATACAGAAAAAAACGTGAAACTGTCGCGACAACGGCAAGAGGTTCCTTTCCACATCGATCAGTTATCTGAGGCTGAGACAAGAAAAACTCTTTATTGACATTGATTTACGTTTAGCAGGTTGGACATTTGAAGAAAAATTGTCGGGTAGAAGTCGCTATTAATGGACTGAAACACGGATCAGGAACAGGTTATTGTGATTATATCCTTTATGGCAAAAATGGAAAAGATTTTAGCAATTATTGAAGCTAAAAAAAGTCGCAGTTAATCCAGAAGTCGGTGAGGTACAAGTCAGGGAATATGCTGAAGCGCTAGAGGAAAAATAGGTTACCAACCGATTTGTTTTATTACAAATGGCCTCAAGCACTACATTCTTGATGGTGTAAATCGTCGCCAGATTGCAGGTTTCTACTCTCAAGAAGAATTGCAATTATTGATGGACAGACGGCATTTGCAAAAACCACTGGTGGATATTTCTAGTAAAAATCAGAGACGATATTTCTGGTCGTTATTACCAAAAACATAGCGATTGCAAGTGTTTGTGAGGCTTTTTCCAACAATCGTAGACAAGCTCTTTTGGTAATGGCAACTGGTTCTGGGAAAACTCGAACAGCAGTCTCTCTTTGTTGATATTCTATCACGTCACAATTAGGGTCAAAAACGTCCTCTTTCTAGCTGACCGAACATCTCTTGTAAAACAGGCCTATGATTCATTTAGGAAATTGCTTTTCAGATCTTACAGTTTGTAATTTTTAGAGGATAAAAGCCGGGGCAAGATCAAGTCGTATGGTATTTTCTACTTATCCAACCATGATTGGAGCTATCAGTGATCAGGAAGAAGTCATCCAACGCCCTTTCACTGTTGGCCACTTTGATCTTATTATTATTGATGAGTCTCACTGCTCTATTTATCAAAAGTACAAGGCCATTTTTGATTATTTTTGATGTTAGAATCGTAGGCTCTAACGGCCACACCTCGTCAGGATCTCGATAAAAACACTTATGGATTTTTTTCAACTTAGAAAAATGGTGTTCCTACCTATGCTTATGATCTTGAGAAGGCTGTTGAGGACGGCTACTTGGTATCCTATCATTCAATTGAAACCAAGTTAGAATTACCTACAGATGGGCTTCATTACGATGATCTATCCCAAGAGGATAAAGAATATTTTGATAGCCAATTTGAAGATGATAGTCTAGAAAAAGACATTGATGCTGGAGCTTTTAATTCCTTTATTTTCAATAAATCTACAGTTGAGATTGTTCTAGATGAACTAATGACGAGAGGAATTCAGACAGCTTCAGGGGATGAGATTGGAAAAACGATTATCTTTGCCAAGAATCATGACCATGCAGAATATATTAGAAAGATTTTCAATAAACGTTATCCTGAAAAGGGGAGCGACTATGCTCAAGTGATCGATTACAGTGTTAAACATTATCAGACCTTGATTGATGATTTTAAAATTAAGGAGAAATATCCTCAAATTGTAATTTCAGTTGATATGCTTGATACAGGTATTGACGTCCCAGAGGTTGTCAATTTAGTCTTTTTCAAGAAAGTACGCTCAAAAAAACAAAAATTTTTGGCAAATGATTGGTCGTGGAACCCGTCTCTGTAAAGATTTGTTTGGACCTGATCAAGATAAGGAAAAATTTCTTGGTATTTGACTATGGTGACAACTTTGAATATTTCAAAGCAGATCCGAGAGAAGGTAGTGGAAGACATATTGTTCCATTGACACAGCGTTTGTTTAATATCAAGGTGGACTTGATTCGTGAACTGCAGGACCTTCACTATCAAGAGGATCCATTTGCAAGAGAGTATCGTCAGCAACTTGTCTCAGAACTTCATAGGCATGTAGAGGATTTAAATGAGTTAGACTTTAGGGTTCGTATGGTCTTAGATACGGTTTATACCTATAAGAAATTAGAAAAATTGGCAAAAATCTTACAACGATTTCATAGTGAGCAACTTCATAGTCATATCTCCCTCTCATGTTTGATGATGATAAAGAAAATGAAATGGCGAGACGATTTGATTTATGGATGTTAGAAATTCAAGTCGGACAACTAACCTCTAAGCCATCAAGGACCCATATATCTCAAGTCATGAAAACTGCTCAGGCTCTTGCTTCTGTTGGCAATATCCCTCAGGTCTTTGCGCAGGCAGAAATTATCAGGAAAGTACAAGAACCTGAATTTTGGGAGGAAGTAAGTTTGTCTGAACTTGAAAAAATACGCCTTTCTCTAAGGGATTTATTGCAATTCTTAGATAAAACGAACCGAAAGGTATATTATGTCAATTTTGAAGATCGAATTCTTTCTACTGTTTATGAAACCACTCCTTATTTGCAGGTAAATGATCTTCGATCCTATAACGAAAAAGTTGAACATTATTTGAAAGCTCATTTGGATGAAGAAGCAATTTCTAAATTGTACCATAACAAGAAGTTGACTGCACAAGATTTATTAGCATTAGAAACTCTATTATGGGAAAAATTAGGAAGTAAAACTGACTATCAGCAACACTATGAAAACAAGGCTATTCCTAGATTGGTGTGGAGATTATTGGTTTTGAATAGAGAGGTGCTTAATCAAGTGTTTTCTAAGTTCTTGTCAGATGAAAGCCTTAATGCTAAGCAAATTTCTTTTGTGAAATTGATTGTCGATTATGTCGTTGAAAATGGGTATATGGATAAGTCGATGCTGACACAAGAACCGTTTAAATCTTATGGATCCGTACAAGTACTATTTCAACATCAAATACCAGTATTGAGGAATATTGTCCAAACAATTGATTTAATCAATAATCGCGCCGAAGAAGTAGCTTGAATATAGAAAGAGAAGCACCATGCAGACACAAGAAGAAATGAATGTTCTGGTACCTGAAAAACTAGCGGAAATTGAACGTGATTATGATGTTACCGTATTGTGGGCAATTGAGTCTGGCAGTCGCGCTTGGGGCTTTGATGTGCGTTTCATTTACAAGCATAAGCAAGATTTTTTTATCTTAGTTTGAACGATCATCGCGATGTCATCGAACTACCAATTGACGATACATGGGATGTGAGTGGCTGGGATTTGGACAAGGCTTTAAAGTTGCTTTATAAGTCAAATCCAACCCTCTTTGAGTGGTTACAGTCGCCAATTGTTTACCAGCAAGACGAAGGCTTTATTGACCGTATCCGTCCGCTTGTTAGTCAGTATTTTTCTGAGAAAAAGATGCTCCACCATTACTTGAATACTGCTAGAACTCAAATGAATAAGTATCTTTCAGGAGACAAGGTCAAACCTAAAAAAAGTACTTCTATGCTCTACGTCCAATTTTAGCCTGTCGTTGGATAGAAAAAAATATCATTCTGTTCCACCAATTTTATTTGATGATTTAGTGAAAGAATTGCTTCCTGATGAAATGAAAGAACATGTATCTAGTTTGCTTGATATCAAGATAAATGGGCCTGAAGGTATGGAAATTGAGCCCATTAAGCCCATCCAGGACTACATCATCAAAAATATCAAAGAACTAGATGATTACATCCAAAGTGTTACCGAGGAGAAGAAAGACTGGGAAGCTCTTAATCAATTTTTCCTTGAAGAATTAAGTCGCGACTGAGGTTAGATATGGGAAAATGGACATGTAGATGTGGTCAAGCAATGAACGACCACCAAGCGCCTGATCCAAATGCTTATTCGGTTTATTCGGATGAGTTGCTTGAGAATATTTTTAACAATACTGACGAACATGATAGAATTTCCTATAAAGACATTTCGGAGGCTTCCTTTTATATGTGGAAGTGCCCAAATTGTGGTAGTTTTATGGTCTTTGACGAAGAGGATAATCCAGGTAGTTTCACTTTTTATGAGCGCCAGACCAGTGAAAAAGTTGAACCACTTTTCGATCCTGATCAGGAGTTGAATCTCGTTGTCGTTGAGTTTCAAGAAGGTGGAAATGGATATACTTATATCTGTGATGATCCAAGTATTCATATTGGGCATGGTGTGATTGTACCAACTGGAAAGGAAAATATTGAAAAAATAGCTCTGGTAGTCCAGAAATATCATGCTTACCCAAGAGATATCACTTATCCCGTTGAAAAGTTAAAACGTGTCATTCGTAGGTATTCTATTTTTGATCCTGAGACTTCAAAAATAGTTTGTAAAAATATACTTGAGCATGGAAGAGTTCTAAATGCTTGCTCGAAAAAAGTAAAAATAGAGTCTAAACAAATTTACCATGCAATCAAAACTCCTCTAGGCTATTTTTGGTTGGAGTTAAATAGAGTTCCAATTCCGATGAAAATCACACAAATTCAAGTACAAGATAAAAAGTATCAGGTTGATGGAGCCTTTTATATAAAGCCTGCCAAGGTAAACTACAGGAAATTGTTAGAACTTGAATTATGTGCAGATTTTGATATTGACGGCTCTCGCTGGATTGACGTTCTATCAGACGAAAATGTTTGGGGAAACACCTGGGAAATGAATGGCCTTCAATTTGGAATTACTGCAGGAGAGTCTCCAGAATTTGAAGATGAAGTAGTTGCAAGAAAATTTAGCCGTATCCCACTTTTATTATGACTGGCATCCAGAATTTGAAGACTATTATGGCTTTAGCCTAGCATGGAAAAAAATACGAGTCTGATAGTGATTTGTCGATTGATTTCTATACAACATAAAAAAAGAAATGCTCGATATTATTGTATAAATTATAAAATAGTATTTAAGATTTTTTTAGATGAAAAATAATTTAATTTTATAAGAAAAAGTAGCCCATTCAGGCTACTTTTTTTAAAATTCTTTATAAACATAAGGGTTCTCTGGTTTGTCCACTTTAATAAAAGATTGAACTTCGAGAGTTGGGAGGACTTGGTTGAGTTCCTTGTGATAGTGATTGCTAATCTTGCCTTTGACTCTCACCCAGGTGTTATTCTCATAATGATTGGTATTTCCTGTGGTTAAGAGGCCAAAAACTCCTGAATCAGCGATACAGTGCATGATGCCAAAGCGAAAGACAAATTGACTATTGGTATGATTTGGATCGTTGTAGACAAACCCAATAAACTCGATTTCTTTGCCTTCAAATTCATTTGGATAATCATAGACAGCTTCCATGACCTCCAGGTAATTTTCATCATTGATAACTATACTAGATTGAGCTAAGTATTTATCAGCACTCTTTCGAATAATATTTTCGTGAGCTGTTTGTGAATAAAAGCGACTGGTATCCGGTTTGAGATACTGACTGCTAGTACCTTCACATGCTTGGATTGCCTTGTCGGTTCCTTCAGACAAAGGGAAATAATATCCTTTTGCCGATACTGTTTGTGAATCCAGAGTGACAGTTGGAAATGTAAATCCAACTAACAAGGGTAAACTTAAGAGGACAAAACTAGCAAGCTTGGCTGAAAAACTATGTAAGTGACTATGTTCTTTCAAACGCTTGAAGCTAATATAGGCTTGAACAATGGCTAGGTACAAAGATAAAAACATTGTGATATAAGCCAAATAAGAGTAGTGGAGGTTTAGATACTGATTGAGCTTACCTGATAGGTACAAATAAAGGGTTAAGATAAAATAGCCAAATAAGATAAAAAATCGTATCATAGCATCACCCCGACTATATAAGAATAGACAAGAACAACAAGAGTTACAATCGTCATGAACTGCCAAATAAAGCGAGTTTTTAGATAATTCTTCATCATAAGTAGATTTTTTTGACATCAAGCATGGGACCTATAACCAGAAAGGCTAAAACAGGAGAAAAGCCAAAACTGGAGAGAAGAGAAGATCCAATAAAGGCATCTGCCTCACTACAAAGCGATAGTAGGAAGGATAAGAGCATCAATAGAATAATAGCAAGCAGTGGGGTTGCACTAATTGATGTCAGAATACGAGTTGGTACATAGACTTGAACTAGGCTTGCAAAAAGACAGCCAAAGACCAAGTAACGCCCCATATCGAAGAACTCATCAATAGCTTGGATAAATACCTGAAGGATTTTTTGACCTTTACTCAAGTGAGAAAAATTATGCTCATGACAAGCCAATCTATTTTCTTTTTGAATCGTTTCTTCCCAGAAAAATCCAAGGAAAATACCCAATATAGTAGCAACAAGTATCGAACCTAAAGCGCGGAGTAAGACCATTTTAAATGAATTACCAAAAGCTGAATAGGTAGCAAAAAGCACGATAGGATTGATGATAGGAGCTGTTACTAGAAAGGGTACAGCTGTATAGCTTGGAACCTTCTTCTCCAAGAAACGATTAATGATAGGAACAATTCCACATTCACAAGAAGGAAAGAGAAATCCTATAAAGGTACCAAAAAAGATTCTCCCCAAACGATTTTTAGGGAGAAATGTATGCACCTTCTCAGGAGTCACGTAGACTTCAATAGCACCAGAAATAATGCTACCCATTAAGACAAAGGGTAAAGCTTCAATGATAATTGATAGAAAAATGGCACCAGCTTGTAAAACACTTGAAGGTAGGTTTTGAAAGAGATCCATCTATTTTTTCTTTTCTGCTTTTTCTTTCTTTTCTTTGTCATCTGGAAATGTCACTTGCTTCAAGTCAGGGAGTTTAGCGAACTCTTCGAACATCTTATCTAAGTCATCAGTTTTTGTAAATTTAACAGCCATAAGGCATACCTCGATTCTTTATGTTACCTCTATTATACTATTATTTCTGGGAAATAGTTATATTTTATAATCAACTTCCTTTTTATCTTTATAAAGTTGAAATAAAGCAACAAATTAATGAAAACAAGCTTTCCTGCTTATGGTATAATAGTTTCATGGATAAAAAAATATGAAAAAAATTTCCCAAGATTTGGGTGTAACCTTAAAACAAATTGATACTGTCTTATCTTTGACAGCTGAAGGAGCAACTATTCCCTTTATCGCTCGTTATCGGAAAGACATGACTGGTAGCTTGGATGAAGTTGCTATTAAAGCTATTATCGACCTTGATAAAAGCCTAACTGCTCTAAACGATCGAAAAAGAAGCTGTTTTAGCAAAAATCAAAAGAGCAAGGCAAGTTAACCAAGGAATTAGAAGAAGCAATTCTTTCTGCCGAAAAAAATTAGCGGATGTAGAAGAACTCTATCTTCCCTATAAGGAGAAAACGTCGGACCAAGGCAACGATTGCGCGTGAGGCTGGACTTTTTCCACTTGCTCGTTTAATCTTACAAAATGTTTCTAACCTAGAAAAAGAAGCAGAGGCATTTGTCTGTGAAGGTTTCGAAACTCCTCAAGAAGCTTTGGCTGGGGCTGTAGACATCTTGGTTGAAGCACTATCCGAGGATGTTCATTTGCGTTCAATGACCTATCAAGAAGTCCTTAGACATTCTAAGATTACATCTCAACTTAAAGACGAGAGTCTAGATGAAAAACAAGTCTTTCAGATTTATTATGACTTCTCAGAAACAGTTGCCAATATGCAGGGCTACCGTACGCTTGCCCTTAATCGTGGTGAGAAGCTAGGTGTTTTGAAGATTGGATTTGAGCATGCAGTTGATCGTATCCAAGCCTTCTTTGCTGCTCGTTTCAAGGTTAAGAATGCTTATATTGATGAAGTCATTCAGCAATCTGTTAAGAAAAAAGTATTGCCAGCTATTGAGCGTCGTATTCGCACTGAACTAACAGAAAAAGGCAGAAGAAGGAGCTATCCAACTCTTCTCAGAAAATCTTCGTAATCTCCTTCTGGTAGCACCACTAAAAGGGCGCGTGGTTCTAGGTTTTGACCCAGCCTTTCGTACAGGTGCTAAGCTTGCTGTTGTAGATTCGACTGGAAAGATGTTGACAACGCAAGTTATTTATCCAGTCAAACCAGCTTCAGCTCGTCAGATTGAGGAAGCTAAGCGAGATTTGGCTGATTTGATTGGCCAAAACGGTGTTGAAATCATTGCAATCGGGAATGGAACTGCCAGCCGTGAGAGTGAAGCCTTTGTTGCTGAAGTTCTCAAAGATTTTCCAGAAGTCAGCTATGTCATTGTTAGCGAAAGTGGTGCTTCTGTCTACTCTGCCAGCGAACTTGCCCGTCAAGAGTTTCCTGACTTAAATGTTGAAAAACGTTCAGCCATTTCTATCGCTCGTCGTTTACAAGACCCACTTGCAGAATTGGTTAAAATTGATCCCAAATCTATCGGTGTTGGTCAATACCAGCACGATGTTAGTCAAAAGAAATTGTCTGAAAGTCTGGACTTTGTCGTAGATACCGTCGTTAACCAAGTCGGTGTCAATGTCAATACTGCCAGTCCAGCCTTACTTTTCCCATGTTGCAGGGCTTAACAAAACGATTTCAGAAAACATCGTTAAGTATCGTGAAGAAGAAGGTAAAAATCACTCACGCGCCCAAATCAAAAAAAGTCCCTCGCCTGGGAGCAAAAGCTTTTGAACAGGCTGCCGGTTTCCTCCGCATTCCTGAAAGCAGCAATATCCTTGATAATACAGGTGTTCACCCTGAAAACTATGCTGCTGTCAAGGAACTCTTCAAACGTTTGGACATTAAAGACCTAAATGAAGAAGCACAAGCCAAACTCAAATCTATTTCAATCAAGGAAATGGCTCAAAAATTAGACCTCGGTCAAGAAACTCTTAAAGATATTATTGCAGACCTTCTCAAACCAGGTCGTGATTTCCGTGATTCTTTTGATGCTCCAGTCCTACGCCAAGATGTTTTGGATATCAAGGATTTAAAAGTTGGGCAAAAACTAGAGGGAGTGGTTCGGAACGTCGTTGACTTCGGCGCCTTTGTTGATATCGGTATTCACGAGGATGGCCTGATTCATATCTCTCACATGAGCAAGAAATTTATCAAACATCCTAGTCAAGTCGTATCGGTCGGGGATTTGGTAACTGTTTGGGTGAAGAAAATCGATGTCCAACGTGAAAAAGTAAATCTGTCGCTCCTTGCACCAGATGAATCTAACTGATTATGTTAGGCAAGTCTCTTTAGAAGACTTCGGAAAACCTTTTCAAACACCAGACTCAATGGAACTCTCGTCTACGGTCGACAGGTGGTCGATTCTTTCCAAAGGATGGGCATTTGGATTTTAATCCTAAAGTCTATCAAGAGCTAGGGTTAGAAGTTTTTCGGAAGATTGTCCGTCACGAACTCTGTCATTACCATCTATACTATGAAGGTAAGGGTTATAAGCATAAAGATATAGCTTTTAAAGAACTGTTAAAAGAAGTGGACGGTCTCCGCTTTGTTCCTCCCTTATCAAGCGCTCGTCAAAAACCAGTTTTGGTTTATAAATGTCACTCTTGTGGCCAAGCCTATCAGAGAAAGCGTCGAATTGATACAAAACGTTATCGATGTAGTCTTTGTCACGGTAAACTTATCCTACAAAATCAGCCCAAGGACTGATGCAGTATATTTTAGTTCATGTTATACTTATTTCAAGAATACCGAAAGAGGTACAAATCATGAATAGAAAATTTTATAAAATGAGACGAAATCGGATGATATCAGGTGTACTTGCTGGTCTATCTGATAGCTGGGATCTTGATGTGACACTGGTGCGCTTCGTTTTTGCCATCTTTACAATCGCAAATTTTGGACTCGGAATCATCATCTACATCATCCTAGCCTATATCTTGCCAACCAAAGAAGATATCGAAGCGGATATGTACGGAACTGGCCCACGTAAGATGAAACAAGCTGAGCCAATCGATGATAATGAAGGTTGGTTTTGGTAAATACCTAACTTTCCATTAAAGTATTAACCCTTGTAATTACAAGGGTTTTTCTTTTGCTTGAAAATTTGTGGTAAACTAATAGTAGTTGATTTCAAAAAAATAGCTCTATCTTACAAAAATGTAAGATTAAAGCTCCATTTGTAAGGTTATGTTATGGAACCAACTCTTTTTAGAGTACACTTATATCATAAAAGATAAAGGAGCAAAAACTATGAAAAAAATTTTTTTACAAAAGAAACAAACAAGTAAGCTGAGTCCAAAGGATATCGAGCGAGTTCAAATCGGCATTCAAATGATGCAAGCTCAGTTTCAATTAATGGGATATTAAGAAGGAGAAGTTAAAATGACACTATTAGATGTAAAACACGTTCAAAAGATTTATAAAACTCGCTTTCAAGGCAACCAAGTAGAAGCCCTGAAAGATATTCACTTTACCGTTGAAAAAGGCGACTACGTCGCTATCATGGGTGAGTCTGGATCTGGTAAATCTACTCTACTGAATATTCTTGCTATGCTTGACAAGCCAACGCGTGGGCAGGTCTTCCTAAACGGAACTGACACAGCTACCATTAAAAATTCTGAAGCATCAAGCTTTCGTCGTGAAAAGTTAGGCTTTGTCTTCCAAGACTTCAATTTGTTAGATACGCTTTCTGTTAAAGACAATATCTTACTCCCTTTGGTATTGTCTAGAAAGCCTATTACAGAAATGATGAAAAAATTGGTCGTGACGGCCGAAAATCTTGGCATCAATCAATTGCAAGAGAAGTACCCTTATGAAATCTCTGGTGGACAAAAACAAAGGGTGGCAGTTGCACGGGCTATCATCACAGAGCCAGAAATTCTCCTTGCGGACGAGCCAACAGGTGCCCTAGACTCTAAATCGTCTGCAGCCCTTCTTGATATCTTTGATCAGATTAATGAGCAAGGGCAAACCATTCTCATGGTAACCCACTCAACAGCTGCAGCAAGTCGTGCGAAACGTGTCCTCTTCATCAAGGACGGCATTCTATATAATCAAATCTACCGTGGTGAAAAGACTGATCGTCAGATGTTCCAAGAAATCTCTGACACCTTGACTGTTATGGCAAGTGAGGTGAACTAGTATGTTTCGATTAACCAATAAGTTGGCCATATCCAACTTAATCAAAAACCGCAAACTCTATTATCCTTTTGCTCTGTCTGTCATTTTGGCAGTCACGATTAGCTATCTCTTTTACTCCCTAGCCTTTAATCCTAAAATTGTGGATTTACGTGGTGCCTCTGCTATACAATTTACCCTACAACTAGGGCTCATCGTAGTGACACTTGCATCTGCCATTATCGTTCTTTATGCCAACAGTTTTGTCATGAAAAATCGCTCCAAAGAACTGGGTGTATATGGCATGTTGGGCTTAGAAAAGCGTCATTTGATTGGTATGACCTTCAAGGAACTCTTGATTTTTGGGCTTGTAACAGTCACTGCTGGTATTGGGATTGGTGCCCTTTTTGACAATCTCATCTTTGCTTTATTGCTCAAACTTGCAAAGATGAAGGTAGAGCTAGTAGCTACTTTCCAATGGTCTGTTGTTTTTTCTATCCTTCTGGTATTCGGTTTTATCTTTTTAGTCATTGTCTTTCTAAACGCTATACGTATCATCCGTATGGATGCCCTCCAACTCTCTCGTGAGAAATCAAAAGGCGAGAAAAAGGGGCGTTTCCTGGTTCTTCAAACTTTAGTAGGGCTAATTACTCTAGGCGGTGGCTACTATCTAGCACAAAGCGTAAAAGACCCAATTTCAGCAACCCTTACTTTCTTTATTGCCGTAATGTTGGTCATAGTTGCGACCTATCTTTTATTCAATGCGGGTATTACAGTTTTCTTACAATTGCTCAAGAAAAACAAGAGATACTACTACAAACCAAACAACCTCATTTCTGTTTCGAATCTTATCTTTCGTATGAAGAAAAACGCTGTCGGTTTAGCAACCATTACCATCCTTTCAACCATGGTTTTGGTCACCATGTCTGCAGCAACCAGCATCTATAACGGATCTGAAAATATAAAAAATATCATGTATCCTCACGATTTTGATGTTAAAGGACAAAATATAGAAGTTGAGGATTTAGACCAACTATTGACTCAATATGCCAGTGAAAAGAACTTGACGATTAGCAATAAAGACGTTCTTAGTTATGCTAGCTTTGGCCTTTCTAATCAAGATGGAACAAACTTAACTATCTATGAAAAAGGGAAAACTAATGTATTGCCAAAAACAGTTTTCCTAGTTTTCGACCAAAAAGATTATGAAAAAATGACTGGACAAAAGCTAAATCTTTCTGGAAACGAAGTAGGACTTTGGGCTCGTAATGATCAACTTAAAGGTCAGAAAGCAATTAGTCTGAACAATCAGAACTATACGATCAAGCAAGAAATCCAGCAAGATTTCCTCAGAGACCATGTTTCAAACCAGTACGTTCTCTTGGTTTCGGATTATAACTATCTAGTTGTACCAAATATTCAAAACTTTTTGGATCAGTACCAAGATTCTGCTATCTTCAATCAGTTCTACGGTGGTATGGATGTAACTGCAAGTCTAGAGGAACAGTTAAAGCTAGCTGATGATTTTGATGCGTATGTGAACAACTTTAGTCATAATCTCCAGAGAGAAGATGCTATGGTTTATGGGGGTAATGGTGCAAGTGACGCAATTGCCCAAATGAATGCTTTCTTTGGAGGAATTCTCTTTATCGGTATTTTCCTCTCTATCATCTTTATGATGGGTACAGTTTTAGTAATCTACTATAAACAAATCTCAGAAGGTTATGAGGATCGTGAACGCTTTGTCATCCTGCAAAAAGTTGGCTTGGATCAAAAACAAATCAAGCAAACCATTAACAAGCAGGTCTTGACTGTTTTCTTCCTCCCTGTAATCTTTGCTTTCCTACACTTGGCATTTGCTTATCACATGTTAAGTTTGATTCTCAAGGTCATTGGTGTAGTAGATACAGCTATGATGTTAAGTGTAACACTTGCTATTTGTGGAATCTTTGCTTTAGTTTATGTACTAATCTTTATGATAACTTCAAGAAGCTATCGTAAAATTATCCAGCTATAAAAAAATACCTCGATTTTTTCGAGGTATTTTTATGATTTAAATACTAAACAATTGTCCAAATAGATAAGTAACACCCATGGTCAAAAGGCCGATACAAAGGTTACGAATCATAGCTGTTTTGGTAGGTGCTTTTCCAAGTTTGGCACTTGTATATCCAGTAACTAGGAGAGAAATTGCTACAATGATAACAGTAGCAGGGATTCGATAGTCGCTTGGGAAGATAGTTATTGAAAGCATTGGTGGAAGACTTCCGAGGGCAAAGGCAATAAAGCTAGATGCTGCAGCATGCCAAGGATTGGTGAACTCTTCATACTCGATCCCGTATTTTTTTCTTCGACTAGTGCCTTAAGTGGATTTTTTTAGAAAAGCTTTGTTAACTAATAGTTGTGCTGAAGTTTCACACTCACCATTTTGAAGATAAGCTGCGTAGAGAGACTTTTTAGCAGCTTCTATATCTTTATCCAAAAGTAGTTGTTCGCGAGCTACAGCAGCTTCCTCCGTGTCTTTCTGAGTAGATACAGATACATACTCGCCGCCAGCCATAGAAAAGGCACCAGCAAGAATAGCAGCTAATCCTGAGAGGAAGATAATCCAGATATTCGTTGTAGCACTGGCAACCCCTATAACAACTCCAGCAATAGAGATAATTCCATCATTAGCTCCCAGTACACCAGCACGCAAGATATTTAAACGACCAGCAAAGTTTGCATCAATTTCATGTGTAATTTCTGACATAGTGATCTCCTTTCTAAACATTATAAAGTATAGGAGCAGTGAAGACAAACTTTTTAAACTATCTGAAAAAAGTTCTACAATTCTAATAATAGCCATAGCTATTTCTTATGCCAAGATATAACAAAGTTGTATTTGTAACCGAGCAAATTAGGTGATACAATGAAGCTAATGAAATCTTAGGAGGACTCACAATGACTCGTGAATTTAAATTTGAAACCCTACAATTGCATGCAGGACAAGTGGTAGATGCGACTACAAAATCCCGTGCTGTACCAATTTACCAAACAACATCTTTTGTATTTGAAGATACCCAAGAAGGAGCAGAACTTTTTGCCCTTCAAAAGGCTGGAAATATCTATACTCGTATTACTAATCCAACAACTTCAGCCTTTGAAGAACGTATCGCTGCACTGGAAGGTGGTGTAGGTGCACTTGCTACTGCGTCAGGTATGGCTGCTATTACCTACACAATTTTGGCACTTGCCCACGCAGGAGATCACGTCGTTGCAGCATCAACCATCTACGGTGGTACCTTTAACCTCTTGAAAGAAACACTTCCTCGTTATGGAATTACCACAACTTTTGTTGATATTGATAATCTAGAAGAAGTAGAAGCAGCGATTAAAGACAATACAAAACTTGTATTGATTGAAACCTTGGGAAATCCTGTTATCAACATTCCTGATATCGAAAAAATCGCTGAAATTGCTCATAAACACCAGATTCCTTTGGTTGCAGACAATACTTTTGCAACACCATATCTTATCAATGTCTTTTTCTCATGGTGTAGACGTTGCAGTTCATTCAGCAACTAAGTTTATCGGTGGTCACGGTACAACTATTGGTGGTGTCATCGTTGATAGCGGTAAATTTGACTGGGCTGCTTCAGGGAAATTCCCTCAATTAGTCGAAGAAGATCCAAGCTACCACAATATCAGTTATACTCGTGATGTTGGTGCTGCAGCCTTTATCGTTGCTGCTCGCGTACAATTGCTTCGCGATATGGGAGCTGCTCTCTCACCGTTTAACTCATTCTTGCTCTTACAAGGTCTTGAAACTCTATCTCTTCGTGTTGAACGTCATGTTCAAAATGCTGAAAAAATCGTAGATTTCCTTGTGAACCATCCAAAGGTTGAAAAGGTCAACTACCCAAAACTTCCAGATAGTCCTTATCATGCCTTGGCTGAAAAATACTTACCAAAAGGTGTTGGTTCAATCTTTACCTTCCATGTTAAAGGTGGAGAAGCAGAAGCACGTAAAGTCATTGACAACTTGGAAATCTTTTCGAACTTAGCCAATGTAGCAGACGCTAAATCATTAGTCGTTCACCCTGCAACTACAACACATGCTCAGTTGTCTGACTCAGATCTAGAAGCGAGAGGAGTAACTAAAAAATCAAATCCGTCTTTCAATTGGTCTTGAAAAATGTCGATGATTTGATTGAAGATTTACGACTAGCGCTTGCAAAAAAATCTAAAAAAATAACTAGTTTTTTTATCTAATTAAGCATCCTTCTCACGAATAATAAAGTGAGGAGGATTTTTATGTATAGTATTTCATTTCAAGAAGATTCACTTTTACCAAGAGAGAGACTAGTAAGAGAAGGAGTAGAAGCACTCAGCAACCAAGAATTACTGGCAATATTACTAAGGACAGGAACAAAACAAGCCAATGTTTTTGAAATAGCACAGAAGGTACTAAATCAGCTAACCTGTTTAACTGACCTGAAAAAGAATGAGTCTACAGGAATTGCAGACTCTATCGGGTATTGGACGTGTTAAGGCTATCGAATTACAAGCTGTTATCGAATTAGGCTACCGTATCCATAAAAGGGAAACAGTGGAAATGGAGAGTATTCTTAGCAGTCGTAAATTAGCTAAAAAGATGCAGGCTGAGCTTGGAGATAAAAAACAAGAGCACCTAGTGGCGCTCTATCTGAATACTCAAAATCAAATCATTCACCAGCAGACTATTTTTATCGGGTCTGCCACGAGAAGCATTGCTGAACCAAGAGAAATTCTCCACTATGCCCTAAAGCACATGGCAACATCTGTGATTCTGGTTCATAATCATCCATCTGGGGCTGTCATGCCAAGTAGAAATGATGACCATGTTACCAAGCTTGTTAAAGAAGCTTGCGACTTAATGGGGTTGGTCTTATTGGACCATCTAATTGTCTCACACTCCGATTATTTTAGTTACCGTGAGAAGACAGATCTGATATAAAAAAAACCTGTATCATATACAGGTTTACAATTCATTGACAACATAGTCGAAAAGTGTTTTATCTTTTGGGCGATTTTCAAAAAGAAATTCAGGATGCCATTGAACACCTAGATAAGGGAAACCGTCCGTAGTTGTAACAGCTTCGATAATACCATCTTTAGGATCATGAGCTACAACCTTTAGATTCGGAGCTAAATCTTTGATGCTCTGATGGTGGAAAGAATTGATATGAGAGATTTCGCCATAGATTTCTCGAAGAACAGTATCTGGTTCGGTGACAAGCCTCTGAGTGGTGTATTCAGCGGAACTATCCTGCCAATGATCTTCGATATCTTGATAAAGAGACCCGCCCATGGCTACGTTAAAAAGTTGAGTCCCACGACAGACAGAAAAAATTGGTTTTTTTTGCTTAATTGCTTCTTTAATGAGGGCTAACTCAAAAATATCACGTTGAAGGTGGTAGTCGTCGCTATCAATAGCTTTTTGCTCACCATAGTATTTAGGGTCAACGTTTTGTCCACCAGTTAGAATAAGTTTATCAATTAAACTAATGTAGTAACTGGCCATCTCTTCATCACCAATCGGTAGGATAATGGGGATACCTCCAGCTTTCTTAACTCCTTCAACAAAGCCTTTTGCAGCATAACTCATCATAAGCTCATCATCTGGATGCGGGGTTTCATTTCCTGTAATCCCAATAACTGGTTTATTCATAAATATTTACACTTTCTAATCCTCTTTACGCATGAAATAGAGGAGGGTTTGAAGTTCGCTTGTAAGATCGACATACTGAACAACTACGTCTTTAGGAAGATGTAGGTGAACAGGAGAAAAACTGAGAATACCTTTGATGCCAGCATCAACCAAAAGTTCAGCAACTTCTTGAGATTTAACACTAGGAACAGTAAGAATAGCAGTTTTAACATCACTATCCTTAATTTTGTCCTTTATTTGTGAGATTCCATAGATCGGAACACCGTCAGGAGTTTTGGTACCAACCTCAGGATGATCATCAAGGTCAAAAGCCATGATGATTTTCATCTTGTTGCGCTCATGAAAGCGGTAGTGGAGGAGGGCATGTCCCATATTTCCAATACCCACAAGCATAACATTGGTAATAGAATTATCATTTAAAAGATCAGCGAAAAAGTTCATGAGCTTTTTGACATCATAGCCAAATCCACGACGTCCAAGTTCCCCAAAGTAAGAGAAGTCACGGCGAACTGTTGCGGAATCAATACCAATAGCCTCTGCAATTTGTTTTGAATTGGCTCTTTCAATTTTCTCGGCATTAAATCTTTTAAAAAAATACGGTAATAGAGAGAAAGTCTCTTTGCTGTTGCTTTAGGAATAGCAGACTGTTTTTCTTTTCAGAAAAATCACAACCTTTCTATCTACTATTTTTATAGAAAGGTTGTGAAAAAATGCAACAATAACGAAAAAAACTAAGAAAAAAATCTTAGTTTATCTTAGTTTCGTGGTAAGTCCTTAAAAAGCGGTAGAGGTTACCTAGAAGCCCTTGATAGATTTCAACTCCATCATGTGTTAATGAAGTAACAAGAGTAGTATCAGGAAGGGTTACACAACCCGATAGAGAGAGCATAAGAGCTTCATAGTCTTCATATTCTTGCACACGCTCTACTTGATAGGAGTCCTTGTAAGTTAATCGAAACATAATGACCTTCTATCTTTCGCTTTTTGTAAATACGCCACGTTCAACCAGGCTATCCATCAAAAAGTAGAATTTCTCTTGGTGGATATGAGTTTCTTCTGATTTAAAAATATCAACCAAACGTAGGCCAAATTTATCTGTAATATTGATTTTTGCGCCTGTTAAGTCTTTGTTAATAATAATCTTAAGTTGGAATCCCTCTCCACTATTTGGAACTTTTTCAAGAAGACGTGTTAATTCATAGTTACCAACTTTAGTTTCAAAAAAAGTATTATCTTTAAGCGTAAATTTTTTTACTGTTGGGCTAAGTGTGTAATCGTAACGGCAATTTTTTAATTTAATCGTTTGTTCGAATGCCATTGAGTTATCCTCCAATAATTTCTTTAATTTTTTTGACAAGGGTTATCATTTCTTGTTCTGTGTTTTGAGGTGAAATGCTGACGCGAACAGACTCGTGTAAGCGAGGCGAGTCTTCTCCATAAAAAAAGCCTTAAGAACATGACTGACTTGAACTACACCAGCAGTACATGCTGAACCAGTTGAAATAGAAATACCTTCAAGGTCTAGACGAAGTAGTAGTAGGTCGTTGCGTTGTCCTGGAAATCCAATATTGAGAACATAGGGAAGTTGTTCTTTTCCCTGATTTAGATAGTAGTTTGTTCCATCCATTTCCACTAGAAATGTTTCCTGTAACTTTTGAACTTTTTCAAAGTTAGTCTCTATATGTTCAATATCGTCCTTAAGTGCCGCTACCATCCCAATTATTGCAGGAAGGTTTTCTGTTCCTGCTCTTTTTTTCTGTTCTTGATCTCCACCATGTAGGTAGGAATCAAAATCAGTGGTAGCAGCATAAAGGAAACCAACGCCTTTCGGACCAAAAAATTTGTGAGCAGAAGCGCTGAGAAAGTCAATTCCCAATTCTTCAGGGAGAATCGTTAATTTACCGACTGCTTGAACTGCATCAACATGATAAACAGCAGAATGATTTTTTAGCAGCTCACCAATCTCAGCAATCGGTAATAGAGTCCCTGTTTCATTGTTTGCAAACATAGTTGAAACTAAAATGGTATCTTCACGAAGCGCATTTTTGACTTGTTCTGATGTAATTTCTTGATTTACAGGTTTCAAAATAGTTACTTCAAATCCGAAATTTTCCACCAGATATTCAATTGGTTCAAGCACAGCGTGATGCTCGATAGCAGTAGTAATAATGTGTTTTCCGCGATTCTGATGACGAAGACAGTAGCCGATAATAGCTGTATTATTACTTTCTGTACCACCAGAAGTAAAGAAAATGTGTTGGGGCTTTGTACCTAGTAAACCTGCTAATTCTTGACGGGCTTCACGTAATAATTTACCTGCTTGTCGCCCATGGCTATGAATACTAGAAGGGTTTCCATATGTTTCTTGCATGACTTGAGTCATTGCTGAGATAGTGCAGGGGACATGGGTGTTGTAGCAAAGATTATCCAAATAAATCAAAAACTCACCTAATTTCTATTTAAATTTAAATAGTGGACTAACTGGTTTTCTTTCATGAATACGAACCATGGCATCACCAATTAATTCGCTTGCTGTAATGTATTGTACATTTTTTGGTTTTTTACTTTCTGTTACGACAGAATCTGTAACCAAGATTTCTTTGATATTAGCTGCATCAAGCAATTCTGCAGCGCTGTCAACGAAAAGTCCATGACTTGAAACTGCATATATTTCAATTGCACCATCGCGTTCTAAGATTTTAGCAGCTTCAGAGAAAGTACGACCTGTATTTAGAATATCATCAATCAAGATTGCTTTCTTACCTTCAACCTCACCGATAATATATCCTTGGCTACGTTCAGAATCATCTTGAGCATAGTCGATGATAGCAATCGGTGCATCAAGGTACTCAGCAAGGCTACGAGCACGTTTTACACCTGAATTTTTAGGGCTAACAACAACAACATCCGAACCTGTCAAACCTTTATCACAATAATGTTTTGCAAAAAGAGGAATTGTGTAGAGGTTGTCAACAGGAATATCAAAGAAACCTTGAACCTGAACAGCGTGAAGATCAAGTGTCAATACACGACTAACTCCGGCTTTAACCAACATATTTGCAACAAGTTTAGCTGTAAGGGGTTCGCGAGAAGAAGCGATACGGTCTTGACGAGCATAACCAAAATAAGGCATGACAACATTGATTGTATTTGCACTAGCACGAACACAGGCATCAACAGTGATTAAAAGTTCCATCAAATGATTGCTAACTGGATAAGAAGTAGACTGGATGATATAAACATCATACCCACGAACACTTTCTTCGATGTTAACTTGGATTTCACCATCTGAGAATTGACGTGATGATAATTTTCCAAGTGGAACACCTGCAGCATCTGCGATTTTTTGAGCAATTTCATGGTTTGATGAAAGTGAAAAAAGCTTCATATTCTTTGTATCTGACATTGATAAACCGTCCTCTATAAACTACGTGAATCAGCAAAAAGCAAACAATTTTAAAAACAAGTGTTTTCTGTTACAGATTCTAATATTTTTTTATCTCTTTTATTTTATCAAAAAAAGTTGATTATTTCAGGATTTTTTTTCATATTTTTCTATAAATCGTACTAATTTTTGAAGGTGCTTTCTGTATTCGATATCATTTGCCTGTAAAAACTCCTGAAAATCAAGACTTCCCTGGTCTCCATTTTCGACTTCCAGCTCTAATTCATAATCAACAACATCGAAGTAGCTACTTTGATCAAGTGCCATGAGTCCAATAGCTGTTTCCTTTTCGTAACGGACAGTCGTTAGGCAACCTAAAACCACCCAGCCACTAGTTGAAAGTCCACGGCTAGTCAGTTCTTCTAGAATCATCCCTTTCAGGAAGTTTACATTCTGTCAAGACAATTTTTAGCTTCCTCAAGAGTGAGGGCTTGATTGTACTCCATGTTTCCAACTTTTTGAGGAATCTTAATGGTTAATTCGGCACTATTTTCAAAAGTACGTATGCGCATGGCTATCTTATTGCTACGTAGCTTATAGTCACAAGTATCTAAGTAGTAGTTGTTTTTGCGTAACAGGAGTGACTTCTGAAAATTGAGCTAGCAATCGATCATATTCTTCTTCACTGAGAAGTGTTTTCATTTCAATTTCTAAATGTTTCATTTTGAGAACCTTTTATTTTGTTTGAAAGCGATTTATGGTATAATAATAACTGTATTTATTGTATATGATTTTTAAAATGAAAAATCAAAGAGTAAATGAATATTGTAGCTAAAGAGGGGTGAATCTATAAAAATCTATGATTACTGAATGGGAAGAATTTTTAGATCCTTACATTCAAGCTGTTGGCGAGTTAAAAAAATAAAAAACTACGGGGGATTCGAAAACAGTACCGCAAACAAAAATCGACATTCACCAATTGAATTCGTAACAGGGCGTGTGAAACCTATTGAAAGTATCAAAGAAAAAATGGTTCGTCGTGGAATAACCTATGACACGCTTGAACAAGATTTGCAAGATATTGCAGGTTTACGTGTCATGGTACAATTTGTAGACGACGTAAACGAGGTTGTTTCAATCCTTCGTAAAAGACAGGATATGAGAGTTGTTCAAGAACGTGATTACATTACTCATAGAAAGGCATCGGGTTATCGTTCTTACCATGTGATTATCGAGTATACGGTTGATACGATTTACGGTGCAAAAACTATTCTAGTTGAGATTCAAATTCGTACCTTGGCTATGAACTTTTGGGCTACAATCGAGCATTCTCTCAATTATAAATATCAGGGAGATTTCCCAGAAGAAATCAAGGAAAGACTTGAAATTACAGCTAGAATTTCTCACCAGTTAGACGAAGAAATGAGTAAAATACGTGCAGATATTCAGGAGGCCCAAGCGCTCTTTTGATCCTTTGCACAGAAAGTTAAATGACGGGGTAGGAAACAGTGACGATACCGATGAAGAATACAGGTAAACGAATTGACCTAATTGCCAACCGTAAGCCTCAGAGTCAGAAAGTTCTATTTGAGTTAAAAGAACTATTAAAAAAGAATAATTTTATCCTGAATGATAAAAATCCAGATATCGTCGTCTCTATTGGTGGTGATGGGATGTTGTTGTCTGCTTTCCATAAGTATGAAAACCAACTGGATAAGGTTCGTTTTGTTGGGGTTCATACGGGACATTTAGGTTTTTATACGGATTATCGTGATTTTGAGTTGGACCAATTGGTTACAAATTTACAGTTGGATAATGGAGCTCAAGTTTCTTATCCACTCCTTAGTGTAAAAATATTTCTCGAAAATGGTGAAGTCAAGTCTTTCCGAGCACTAAACGAAGCTAGCATTCGTCGAGCGGATCGAACTATGGTTGCTGATGTCATTATTAATCATGTTCCCTTTGAACGTTTCCGTGGTGACGGCCTAACGGTTTCAACGCCGACAGGAAGTACAGCTTATAATAAATCACTTGGTGGAGCAGTACTGCATCCGACCATAGAAGCCCTTCAATTGGCTGAAATTGCCAGTTTGAACAACCGAATCTATCGCACACTTGGTTCTTCAATCATTGTTCCAAAAAAAGACAAGATAGAATTAATTCCAACTCGAAATGACTATCACACAATCTCAATCGATAATAGATTCATTCTTTCCGAAATATTGAAAAAATAGAATACCAGATTGATCACCACAAGATTCATTTTGTAGCGACACCAAGCCACACCAGTTTTTGGAATCGTGTTAAAGATGCCTTTATTGGTGAGGTGGACGAATGAGGTTTCAGTTTATTGCTGACGAACATGTCAAGGTCAAAACCTTTCTGAAAAAACATGAAGTTTCTAAAGGGTTACTTGCCAAGATTAAGTTTCGAGGTGGTGATATTCGAGTCAATGGGCATCCGCAGAATGCAACCTATCTCTTAGATATTGGGGATGAGGTTGTCATTGATATTCCTCCAGAAGAAGGTTTCGAGACACTGGAAGCAATTGATTATCCGCTAGATATTCTATTTGAAGATGAACATTTCTTGATTATCAACAAACCCTTTGGAGTTGCATCTATACCTAGTGTCAATCATTCCAATACCATTGCCAACTTTATCAAAGGTTACTATGTAAAACAAAACTATGAGAATCAGCAGGTTCACATTGTAACTCGGCTTGATAGAGATACCTCTGGATTGATGCTTTTTGCTAAACACGGCTATGCGCATGCCAGATTAGATAAACAGTTACAAAAAAAGGCTATTGAAAAGCGTTATTACGCCCTAGTCAAGGGAGATGGACATCTGGAACCACAGGGAGAAATCATCGCTCCAATAGCCCGAGATGAAGATTCTATCATCACTCGACGAGTAGCAAAGGGTGGTAAATATGCTCACACCGAATACAGGGTTATAGCATCCTATGGAGATATCCATTTAGTCGATATTCGATTACATACTGGGAGAACACACCAAATTCGTGTTCATTTTTCACATATTGGTTTTCCCTTACTTGGAGATGACCTCTATGGCGGAAGTTTAGAGCATGGCATACAGCGTCAAGCGCTACATTGCCATTTCTTATCTTTTTATCATCCTTTTTCTTGAAGAACAGTTGGAACTATCATCTCCGCCGCCAGATGATTTTAAGAATTTAATAACTAAGTTATCAATTAATTAATATTAAAGGAGAAAACTCATGGAAGTTTTTGAAAGTCTAAAAACCAACCTAGTTGGTAAAAATGTACGCATCGTTCTCCCTGAAGGGAAAGAACCTCGTATCCTCCAAGCTACAAAACGTTTGGTGAAAGAAACAGATGTTATCCCAGTTTTGCTTGGTAAACCTGAAAAAATCAAAATCTACCTTGAAATCGAAGGAATTCATGAGGGGTATGAAGTCATCGACCCAGATCATTACGATAAATTTGACGATATGGTTGCTTCTCTTGTAGAACGTCGTAACGGTAAGATAACAGAAGAAGAAGCTACTAGACTCTTGAGTGAAGACGTTAACTACTTTGGTGTAATGCTTGTATATATGGGCTTGGTTGACGGTATGGTTTCAGGTGCACTTCACTCAACTGTCGCAACTGTTCGCCCAGCACTTCAAAATCATTAAAAACTCGTCCAAATGTAACTCGTACTTCAGGTGCTTTCTTAATGACTCGTGGTTCAGAACGTTATCTTTTCGGAGACTGTGCAATCAACATTAATCCTGATGCTGATGCCCTAGCTGAAATTGCTATTAACTCAGCAATCACAGCTAAAAATGTTTGGTATCGAGCCAAAAATTGCAATGTTAAGTTACTCAAGTAAAGGTTCTGGTTTCGGTGAAAAACGTTGATAAAGTGGTCGCGACTACTAAACGTGCACACGAATTGCGTCCTGACCTTGAAATTGATGGAGAATTGCAATTTGACGCGCTTTCCACCCTGAAACAGCAACTTTTGAAAGCTCCAGGAAGTAAAGTGGCTGGACATGCAACTGTCTTCATCTTCCCAAGTATCGAAGCAGGAAATATCGGATACAAGATTGCAGAACGTCTAGGTGGTTTCTCAGCTGTAGGACCTGTTTTTACAAGGTTTGAATAAGCCAGTTAATGACCTTTCACGTGGATGTAGCTCAGATGATGTTTATAATCTTACTCTCATCACTGCAAAGACAAGCTATTTACTAATAAAATTTCCAAAGCCCACTTCTTTAAGAGGGGCTTTTCTAGTCTTTTAATTGTCTCAACACCCTGCAAAAACTAGCTAAATTATGGTAAAATAGACAGTAATCATCTATGATTTATCGATTAAGTTTGTATGAAGAAAAGGAAATAAAATGGCAACTATTCAATGGTTTCCTGGACATATGTCTAAGGCGCGTCGTCAAGTCCAAGAAAATTTAAAATTTGTTGACTTTGTAACAGTTTTAGTAGATGCACGTTTGCCCTTGTCTAGTCAAAAACTCGATGCTGACTAAAATCATCGGAGATAAACCAAGACTATTGATTTTGAACAAGGCAGATCTTGCAGATCCAGTATTAACAAAAGAATGGCGTCAACACTTTGAATCACAAGGTATTCAGACACTTGCTATCAACTCTAAGGAACAAATTACAGTAAAAGTAGTAACGGATGCTGCTAAGAAACTCATGGCAGAGAAAATTGCTCGTCAAAAAGAACGTGGTATTCAAATTGAAACCTTGCGTACCATGATTATCGGGATTCCAAACGCTGGTAAATCAACGCTGATGAACCGTTTGGCTGGTAAGAAAATTGCTGTAGTTGGTAATAAACCTGGTGTTACTAAGGGGCAACAATGGCTTAAAACCAATAAGGATCTTGAAATCTTGGATACTCCAGGTATTCTCTGGCCAAAATTTGAAGATGAAACCGTAGCACTCAAACTCGCATTAACTGGAGCTATCAAAGATCAGTTGCTTCCAATGGATGAAGTGACGATTTTTGGTCTTAATTACTTTAAAACACATTACCCTGAAAAAGCTTCAAGAACGTTTTAAACAAATGAATCTGGATGACGAAGCTCCAGAAATTATCATGGATATGACTCGTATTCTTGGTTTCCGTGATGATTACGATCGTTTTTACAACCTTTTTGTAAAAAGAAGTTCGTGATGGAAAAACTAGGCAACTATACATTAGATACATTGGAAGACCTCAATGGCAACGATTAAAGAAATAAAAAGAAGAATTAGGGAAGATAACAGAACTTGAAAGTCCCTTGTTTAAGGAATTTGAAAAAGATTCTCGTACAGGTGTACAAAAAGGAAATTGAAAAAGCGTAAGAAATCTATTCAAGCTGAAATTGATGAAAAATCTGCGCCTAGAAGGCATGTTATCTTATGAAAAAGAGCTTTATAATAAAGGAATAAGCTTCATTGCTGGCGTAGATGAAGTAGGTCGTGGCCCCTTAGCTGGCCCTGTCGTTGCCGCAGCAGTCATGTTGCCAAAAAAATTGTAAAAATAAAAAGGCTTGAATGACAGTAAAAAAATTCCTAAGAAAAAAACACGAGGAGATTTTTTTCAGGCTGTCAAAGAGAATGCCTTAGCAATCGGTATCGGGATTATAGATAATCATGTCATTGACCAGGTCAATATCTATGAAGCGACCAAACTAGCCATGAAGGAAGCTATCTCTCAACTTGAACCTCGACCAGAACATCTTTTGATTGATGCTATGAAATTGGATTTGCCAATCACTCAGACATCTATCATCAAAGGAGATGCTAATTCTCTATCCATTGCAGCAGCATCAATTATAGCTAAAGTTACCAGAGATAAGATCATGGCCAACTATGACCAGAAATTTCCAGGTTATGATTTTTCACAAAATGCGGGTTATGGAACGGCTAAACATTTAGAAGGTTTAGAAAAGCACGGTGTTTCACCGATTCATCGCACAAGCTTTGAACCAATTAAAACAATCGTTTCAGAAGCTGAAAAAGATAATTAAAGGAGAAAATTATGGAGGAACAGTTGGAAACACTTAGTTCCAAGAAAGAATTTGCCTTTGCATCAAGTACAATCCTATCACAAGTCGGCCGTGGTATCATCGTTGGATTAGTAGTGGGCCTTATTGTTGGGTCATTTCGGTTTTTGATTGAAAAAGGCTTTCATGTCGTTCAAGGACTATATCTAGACCAAAAAAATCTACTTCGAAATCTATTAATCATTTTATTGTTTTATATCCTCATTTGTTTACTTAGTGCTAAATTAACACGCTCAGAAAAGGATATCAAAGGTTCTGGTATTCCTCAAGTTGAAGCAGAGTTGAAAGGTCTCATGTCACTCAACTGGTGGAGTGTGCTTTGGAAGAAATACATCCTTGGTATTTTAGCAATCGCTAGTGGACTCATGTTAGGGCGTGAAGGTCCCAGTATTCAACTAGGTGCTGTTGGAGGTAAAGGAATTGCTAAATGGCTGAAATCTAGCCCAGTAGAAGAGCGCTCTTTAATAGCTAGCGGAGCTGCTGCTGGACTTGCTGCAGCCTTTAATGCACCAATTGCAGGGTTATTATTTGTAGTAGAAGAAGTCTATCACCATTTTTCACGATTCTTTTGGGTTTCTACCTTGGCTGCTAGTCTAGTAGCAAACTTCGTCTCTCTTCTCATCTTCGGCTTAACACCTGTTTTGGATATGCCGGATGATATCCCTCTTATGAGTCTTAGTCAATATTGGATTTATCTGGTGATGGGAATTTTTCTTGGACTCTCAGGCTTTCTTTATGAGAAAGCGGTTCTTAATGTCGGCAAAGTTTATGATTGGATTGGGCAAAAGGTTCACATTGATAAGGCTTATCATCCAATTTTTGCTTTTATCCTTATCATTCCAGTAGGAATATTTCTACCACAGATTCTTGGTGGCGGGAATCAAGTTGTTTTATCCTTAACAGAACAAAATTTTAGTTTCCAAATTCTCCTACTTTACTTTATCATTCGCTTTATCTGGAGCATGATCAGTTACGGAAGTGGACTGCCAGGTGGTATTTTCTTACCAATTTTAGCATTAGGTTCTTTACTTGGTGCCCTAGTAGGCGTTATTTGTGTCAATCTTGGCCTTGTTAGTCAGCAGCAATTTCCTATATTTGTAATTCTTGGAATGAGCGGTTATTTTGGAGCTATCTCAAAAGCACCTTTGACAGCTATGATTCTTGTGACAGAAATGGTTGGTGACATCCGAAACCTTATGCCTTTAGGTATGGTGACCCTAGTAGCTTACATCGTCATGGATTTGCTCAAAGGAGCACCTGTCTATGAAGCCATGCTGGAGAAAATGTTACCTGAATCAGCAACTGATGATGGCGAAGTAACACTGATAGAAATCCCGGTTTCAGACAAAATAGCTGGAAAACAAGTACATGAACTCAATTTACCTCATAACGTACTCATCACAACCCAAGTACATAATGGGAAAAGTAAGACAGTAAATGGATCTACAAGGATGTATCTAGGTGATATGATTCATCTCGTGATTCCAAAAAAAGTGAAATTGGAAAAAGTAAAAGATTTGCTTTTTGTAAGATAGGTTATTTACATAAATTATATTATGTAAAAAAACACAATCACTAAATATACTATTAGAAAACCGATTCTCTGTGTTGAGATCGGCTTTTTTATTGTTTTTTTCATGATAGATTATTGTATAATAAGAAAAAGGAGAAAAGCCCAAATGAATAATTCTAGCATTAAAAAATGTCATAAAAGGTTACTGATCGTTTTGTCACTCGTAATTATCACAGCAGGAGGTGTTTTTATGTTTAGTTTGTTTGGGAAGTCTCAAGAAGAGCGTCGGAATAGAGAGTACGAAATTAGTTTGGTAAACGCCTTAAAGAATTCCTATGAAGGGATTGAGGAGATTAAAATTTCCAATCCAGAATACACAAGCCCTCCAGGTTCGTGGTCTTGTGATATTTCAGTACAGTTCAATGATAGTCAAACTATTACTTATGGAATTAATCACAGATTAACCTATAAAGAAAACCGTGATGGTCTTATGAAAGGGAATACTAATGAAGAAATTGATCAACAATGGTCGATACTTCAAAAAAACACATTGGTAAAAACAGAATCTACAATATTAGTACAATATTCAAATGGTGAAACAGGAGAGCAATAATGATATTTAATTATACAGATAATCAACTTAATGAATTAAACCATTGGAAGAATGTATATAGTGTCAAAGCTGAATATGCTGAGAGGAATAAAAAATAACAATGAGTAAAGACAGATTAAGAAAAAGCTATAAACCATTATTCATTTTACTACTCGCAACTATCACAGCAGGAGGTGTTTTTATGTTTAGTATGTTAGGGAAGCATCAAGAGGAGCGTCGAAATAGAGAGTATGAAGTCAGTTTGGTAAACGCCTTAAAGAATTCCTATCAAGGGATTGAGGAGATTAAAATTTCAATCCAGCATACACAAGTCCTCCAGGTTCATGGTCTTGTGATGTAGAAATCAAATTTAAAGATGAAAGAACTCTTTTCATATGGAATTAATCATCATTTAAAACTATAAAAACCAATTATAGTGGACGTCAAAAACAAACGAAGATTGGCAGTATTTAGAAACTCATAAAGGGAAAACAACATCTTTAGTTACTATTTATTATTCGGATAAAGAAAAAGGAGTACAGTAGTGGTTTTTCACTTATACAGATAATCAACTTAATGAGTTAAATCAAGGGAAAAAAATGTTTATAGTTCCAATCCAGAATACGCCAAGCGAAAGGGTTACAAAAATTGTTACTCCTTCGCCTAAAAAAATAAAAGGTGAAACCAACACCATAACTACCTTAGATTGTCAAGATTTCCGTGTTGTTGCCACTAAGTCTGACATTGAAACAGGTTTTGATGAGCTGGCAGTTGCACCTATTGTCAACGGCGAATCAGATTACAAAAAAATGTAGCCGTGATTGTCATGGGAACAGTTCCTGGGAGTACTGCTGAGATTGATAAATCTGAAACAACTTTTTTTCTTATTATAGTGTAATATAGACTAATCTTATAGTGTAATAAGAAAAAGGAGAATAGCTTAAATGAATAATTCTAGCATTAAAAAGTCATAAAAGGTTACTAATCGTTTTGTCACTCGTAGCCATCACAGCAGGAGGTGTTTTTGTGTTTAGTATGTTAGGAAAAATCTCAAGAAGAACGTCGGAATAGAGAGTATGAAGTTAGTTTGGTTGAAACTTTAAAAAGATAGTTATGAGGGTATTGAAGAAATTAGATTTTCTAATGCAAACTACACAAATCCGCCAGGAAGTTGGACTTGCGTAGTTGAACTATATTTTAATGAGAGAAGCATAAAAATATAAAAATAAATTATTCAAAAAAATGATAAACGAATTTCTGATGTATCTTTAGAGAGAGAATAGAAAAGAGGACCGAGAATTTTTAAATAATCACTTGGGTAAGACAAGTAAACTCACAAAAAGTTATTTATTCAGATGGTTCAGAAAGAGAATACTAATGGTATACACTTATACTGATAAACAACTCACTGAATTAAACCATGGGAAGAATGTAAATAGTGTTAATGCTGAATATGCTGAGAAAAAGAGGAAATGATAATGAGTAAAGACAGATTGAGAAAAAAAGCTATAAACCATTATTCATAGTTTTACTACTCGCAACAATCACAGCAGGAGGTGTTTTTATGTTTAGTATGATAGGGAAATCTCAAGAAGAACGTCGAAATAGAGAGTATGAAGTAAGTCTGGTGAATGCCTTAAAGAATTCCTATGAAGGGATTGAGGAGATTAAAATTTCAATCCAGCATACACAAGCCCTCCAGGTTCATGGTCTTGTGATGTAGAAATTAAGTTTAAAGATGAAAAATTAAGTACGGTATTGGATATTCTCTAGACACTGAAGAAATAACAGATGCTTCATTGGAATGGGAAAAATAGAGTGAAAGATAGACAATTTTTTTAAAATGAGAACAAAGGTAAAACTGCTTCAAAAATTAGGGTAACTTATTCTAATAATGATGAAGGAGAGCAATAATGTCATTTAGTTATACAGATAAACAGCTTAATAATTTAAATGGAGATACTGCAGTTTACAGTGTGAATTCTGAGTTTGCTATGCGAAAACATAAGAAGCTTGTTGTTAATAAATCTGATTCTAAATTAGCTAGTTACGAAACCAACACCATAACCACCTCCGATGGACAAGAATTCCGTGTTGTTGCGACTAAGTCTCACAAAGGAACTGGTTTTGATGGACTTGTTTTTAGATGCATTTTTCTCTATTCTAGTGTTATTTATCTTTAAATTATAGTAGAATGAAGAAAAGGAGAAGATCTTAAATGAATAATTCCAGCAATAAAAATCCATAAAAAGGCTACTAACCGTTTTGTCACTCGTAATTATCACAGCAGGAAGTGTTTTTTTGTGTTTACTATGTCAGGAAATCTCAAGAAGAACGTCGGAATAGAGAGTATGAAGTAAGTTTGGTGAATGCCTTAAAGAATTCGTACCAAGGGATTAAGGAGATTAAAATTTCCAATCCAGAATACACAAATCCTCCAGGTTCGTGGTCCTGTGATGTAGAAATCAAATTTAATGATGAAAGAAAAATTAACTATAGGATAGGGTCATGGACTTCATGATAAAAAGAATTATCAAGGATCATTGACCAATGAGAAAAGGCAATTCCTTAACAATTACAAAGGTGAGACTGACTTAAAAGTAATTGTTACATATTCAGATAATAGCACAGGAGAACAATGATGACATTTTCCTATACTGATGAGCAGTTAAACAATTTGAATCGGGATTATGCTGTTTATAACGTGAACGAAGAGTATTCCAGGAGAAAAGCTTAAATGAACAATTCCCGCAATAAAAAAAGTCATAAAAGACTACTAATCGTTTTGTTACTCGTAGCCATCACAACAGGAGGTGTTTTTATGTTTAGTATGTTAGGGAAATCTCAAGAAGAGCGTCGGAATAGAGAGTATGAAGTGAGTTTGGTGAATGCTTTAAAGAATTCCTACCAAGGGATTGAGGAGGTACATATAACCGACCCTTCGTATGTATCAATTCCGTCTGATGCTTGGGGTGCAAAGGTTAAAAATAATTTTCTCTGACAGCAAACAACTAAGTTATATAATCGCATTTAATAAACAAAAATAACGAAATAAGAAGTAGAGATTTTCAAAAATAGTTCTCGAAAAAGATGATAATCAATATTTGATAAACCATCATGGAATTACAGAAAAAAATGTAAAAGTGATTTATTCAAATGGTGACACAGGAGAGCAATAATGGCATTTAATTATACTGATAAACAACTCACTGAATTAAACCATGGGAAGTGTCAATGCTGAGTATGCTGAGAAAAAGAGGAAATGATAATGAATAAAGACAGATTAAGAAAAAGCTATAAACCATTATTCATAGTTTTACTACTCGCAACAATCACAGCAGGAGGTGTTTTTGTGTTTACTATGTCAAGGAAATCTCAAGAAGAACGTCGGAATAGAGAGTATGAAGTGAGTCTGGTCAATGCCTTAAAAGAATTCATATGAAGGGATTGAGGAGATAACAATTACGAACCCCTCGTACAGCTCAATTCCTTCAGAGGCTTGGGGGGCTGATGTGAAACTAAAATTTTTTGATGGAACATCTAAGGAACATGTTTTAGCTTTTGATATAAACTCGAATAAAATTAGGATCGGTGTATATAATAACGAAGATGAAGAATTTCAACATTTTCTAAATTCTAGACGAGGTTCTACTAAGTCAAAAGTTAAAGTTAAATATTCGAATGGTTCAGAAGGGGAGCTATGATGAGTATTATACTGATGAAGAATATCAAAGCGCATTGAAACAAATGTATCGGATGATGGAACGAAACCGAATCCTTGCAGAAGCTAAGTTAGCCATTACAGCAAAAAAATCAATTAAAAGATAATTTTAAAAAAAGAAGCTAAAAAGATAGCTACAGAAACCAAATCAACCATTACAAGCATAAATAGCCAAAATGGACACTGCAATTCAAGGTAAAGTTCGCAAGAGTCTTGAAACAAAGATTCCTAACATGTTGCTCAAGTATGATGAAATATAGAAAATACTCTAAAGAATTTTTGTTACCTTTTTAAAAACTAAAAATTTATGTACAATTGACTTAACGTGAGCTAAACTATTGATACAACTGAATTAGAAGCATAAAGTACATTCTTTAAGGAGTGTACTTTATTTTTTTATTTTGTACATTATTTTGAAGTGTTATTTTGTATATTTTCTAGTTCATAACATCATCTGATTTAAGGAATTGATTTGTGCATTTTTTTACTCAAGTAACAGCAGAAGAAGTAGTGGTTCAATTGTACATTTTTGCTACTCATTTAAGGTCTTATTGATAGTAAGATATAGATTTTTACTCGTGGTGCTAGTTAATCTCAAAGTATCTCAGATTATAAGTCAGTACAATTTGCTCCATTCTCAACTGAAGAATATGACGAGCTACTTGAAGCAATCAAAAAATCCCTATAAAGGGATTTTTATACCTATAATACCTTGTGCAAAACAGTCGTATATATCAAAATCAGAGTCATGTTACCTACTATTAGACCAAAAGTCGCAAGCAAGGTCTTTGCTGTACCCGGCTTAAAATCTGCACTAATCAAATATGGCCAAAAGCATACCATTGGGAAAATGGCTATTAACACGCATACATAGGTAGGAAAGCTTGTCCAAAGAAAGCGTGTCGTCTCTAACCAGTGACCCCATGAAGGTATCACTATTTTGCTTATAGTGAAAAGTATGCATATAAGGTGGACCACTAGAAGATAAATAGCATACTTTGTCTTACTTAGTACTTTTTCTTTTTCATTTTTGCCTAATTATCCCTGAAAAATTCTTCTATCGCTCTCTCGCAATATTAGAACTAAAAATTAAAATGAACTATATCATTATTCGAATCAAGGTCTAAATTCATAAAGTAATGATTCCAAAAGAATTCATTGTTACCTGCGCCCCACTGCACGCCATAATGACTCAAATATTCATCTCTTGGCTCGCTTGGAGTCAGCCATATTTTTCCCAAATACTTTCGTGAACTCGTTTTCGTCAAGCTTCTTTAGCAAATCTATACCATCTATATTATATGAGATTCCATATTTTTGGGCAACAGCTGTGCACTCAGAATCAAAGCAAACCTGCGTAACTACACAGTCCTTCAGCTCCGTATTCTTTCTCTTATCTCCGTAAACACCTATACATCCGAGAACTACATTCTTCTTTACAAGAAGATAGGTAGATCGCGTAACTGCTGAGTCATATGACTTAAAAGCCGTTTGGTGCGCTAACCCCAGCTCCTTGGTATTTAGTATAGCTTCCCTGTTGTCAAAAAGCTCATCATAATTAGGATAATCATGTCTACCATTTGACACATAGATTTCAAACCCCTGGTCTATCAAATCCGAAATCTTAGTCTCTGTAAGATGAATTTCAGTTCCGTCAATTTTTAAGTGGAGAGTGCGTTATCAGGTAAACCTATCAGTATGTAGACGAACATCAAAAATACAAATACCATAAGCACTGCAACGATACCTATCCAAGATTTCCCGGTTCTCCTTCGTGCATTGAAAAGCGCCATTATAGAAGGCGTGATTATAGCGACACCAATTGGCGCCGCCCACCATGACGAAACATGCCCATGACCTTAAAGGCAATTACAGCGCTAATTAGTATTAAAAACTATGTGCACTGCATACTCTCCTACGCTTAGCTTACTCGTCCTAGTCTGATTATTTGCTGGGGCATCGTACACTGGAACACCGTTCTCAAAGGTGTTCTTCATTCTATAACGCAGCCAAAACAATATTCCAATAAACACAAATGCCAAGAAAACTAGCATTCCGATAAAAACTAATCTTTCCATCTGTAACCTTTTTTTCTGACCCTAATTATCGTCCATCAAAAATTCATATCTAGTCTACCACATTTTGAAATTGTTTTACAATATTTACACACTTGTGCACGAATCAAAAAGTTTTAAAAGGATTTAACGACTTAGCAACAACTCAACAAAGTCTAATGAATGAGTGGGATTATCTAAATAACTTCTTGATAGCAAGTCCAACTGAAATTACAGAGTTAAGTAATATGTCTGTATGGTGGATATGTCAAAAAAACCTTAATCATCGTTATAAAAATTCAAGTTAAAGAAAGAATGGCGTACAGAAAACGAAATAAAAAGGGGGGGTCGATTTGCAAAGGTTACAGAAGAAAGCAAGAACATTTTATAAAGTTTAAAAAGATATAAAAATAAAAACACTTTAAGTAATATAAAGTGTTCTTATTTTTGTTAAAATGTACATTTGAAAAGTTTTTAGTTTTCACTTAAAATAAAAGTACATATTACAGTAGATGAATAACTTTTAAAATTTCCAGTATTCACTTAAATAAAGTACATAATTAAGAATAATTAGCTCTAAAAAATTTTTTGGTTATGTCTTTT
>BNJV01002801.1_pt1 | contig 56365 bp, 67 predicted proteins | sample 8540591 | NCBI WGS metagenome assembly BNJV01 (sample SAMD00202457, study PRJDB9452) | human saliva metagenome | host: Homo sapiens | reverse complement strand
AATCGCACGAAGTAATCGCTTCTGATCATCGGGGGTCGCGCAGAGGCGCGGCCCCTCTGTGTTATCGGGTTGTGCGCCGACGCCAGTAGCCGATCAGGCCGATCGTGAGGGCGGGAGCCCACAGGAGCAGCATCGGGGCGTAGGCCGCGACCAGGATGGCCACCTGCCAGCCGTTCAGGCCGTCCGCGGGGTCCAGCCGTTGGCAAGGCCCAGCCAGATGGAGCCGAACCTGATGATCAGGGTGGCGCTGATACGGTACAGAAGGGCGTTTCCGACCCCTCCGAGGACGAGGGGCAAGAACGTGGGGATCTTTCTCCCGCCGAGAAGGGGACACCATCGGGGAACGCGCTCGCCCCAGGGGTAGATGAGTCCGAGGCCAGGGTTCCAGCGAGGGCCTGGATGGCCTCGAGGAATCCTTTTCCTCCGAACTCGGGTACCGGGTTGTTGCCGAAGATGAGGCCCATGCACCCGATGAAGGCGGGGGCGAACAGAAGCGCGAAGATGACGGTGACCGGTTCTCGCAGTGCACGCATCGCGGTGACGCGGCACAGTTGAATGGCGGTCAGGCGAATCTACGTGTCCGCCAAAGCGCCGCTCGCCCGCGGGGCCGCGCAGGCCTCGTGAGCGAGCGACGGGCGGGACATGAGCTCACGCGGGAATGTCGCGCACGCGATAGGCGATGAGGCCGCCAGCACAGCACGCGATACCCACGCCGAGCTGGACGGCCAAGGGGAGCCAGTGGGTCGTCCCCCACGGGTCGGCCACGTGCCCGAGGACGGTCAGATCCTGCGCCCACGTCGGCATGTCGATGAGCCCCCGAAGAGACGCACGAAGGAACTCCACGCGATGACCACCCACGCCAGGGACCGCCACCGGGGCGCAGCGCCCACCAGGAACACGGCGATGCCCGCCGCCGCCACGACCCCCGGTAGCTGGGTGAGCGTGGAGACGAGCGCGCGACCGGCAGCGTGGTCCTCGCTCACCTGGGTGGCCATCGCGGCTGCCAGCGCTGCCCCGGACACGAGGAGCAAGACTACCCCGGCGCCGATGGCGTCGGCCACGGCCGCTAAGAGCGCGCGCGTGCGCGGGACGCCGCAGGTCAGCACCGCCTCGGACAGCCCCTTCTCCTCCGACGCGGCCAGGCCGAGCACCCGCTGGACGACCGCTGTGGCCACGAGAGCAACCATCACGACCGTGAACAACGTGGTGTACTGGACGACGGGACGCATCTCGGGGGCCATCTTGTCGAATAAGGCGGCGCTCTCTGGGGTGTTGGCGATCAGGTCGGACAGCCTGCCCGACATCGTGCCGAAGAGCGCCGCTGTGAGCACCAGTGCGAAGGCCCAGGCCGCCAGGTGCCGTGCGCCCAGGCGCGCGGTCAGGCCCAGGGGGCCGCGCACGCGCCACCGCCTGGCGGACACGGAGCGGTCAGCCAGCACCGCCCCCAGCAGTTCGCGGCGGGAGTGGAGCAACGCCGCCAGCGCCACCAGTGCGACGGCGACGAGCGCGAAGACGGCGAGCGCCCACACGCGATCCGCCCCGAAGGGCCCGGCCATGTCCCGCCAGGCCAGAGGGCTCAGCCACCGCAGCCACGCGGCCCCCGTCTCATCGGCCAGAACGCGGACGGCGAAGGCCACCCGAAGACCGTGAAACATAGCCCCCGTGCGGCCGAGGCGTCCCGCACCAACTGCGAGGCCACCAGGGCGACGCCCGCGAAAGCCCATCCCTGGGCGATGGCCACGCCGCCGAACACGAGCGCACCCGCAGGGGCGTCTCGCCCACGACCGCGTCCACGCCCACCAGCGAGGCCGCCAGGCCCGCGCCCGTGAGCGCCATGGCGCCCATCGCCCACGCGGTCGCCGAGGCGAAGGGCGCCCATCGGCCCGCGCCCGCCCCGAGGACGACCTCGACGTACCCGTCCTGCTCGTCGCGCCGGGCCAGCGCGGTCGTGAGCATGATCGCCATGATCGCCACGAGCCACAGCAGGTACCCGCCGTCCTGCCAACTCGCGAACTCCCCATGGAGCCGGCGGCGGGGAGGGGCCGAAGAGCAGGCGCACGCCCGGCACGTCGCGCATCTGGGACAGGATCGCGGTGCGCTCCTCGAACGAGGGGTAGGTGCGCTGCAGGGCGATCGGGCGGCCCAGCAGGAACAGCCACAGCGGCACCATCCACGCGAGCGCCTGCCACCTGTAGCGGCGCGTCGCCAGCCCCAGGCACCGCCGGAATCCCGTGAACGCGCTCATGACCGAGCCCCCTGGTCCCCCGAGTAGTGGCTCATGAACAAGTCCTCCAGGCTGGCGGGCTCCACTTGGACGTCGTCCACGCCCAGCTCCGCGACCGCGCCCAGGATCCCGGGCACCAGGGAGGAGGGGACGCGGGTCTCCACGCAGGGTGCCGGTGGGGCGGACAGGGGCGCCGAGCCCGGCCAGGGGCCTCGACGAGGCGGGGGCGGCGTGCGTCCGACTCCCCGATGCCGATGCGGATGGCGGTCTCGGCCAGGGAGCGCAGATACGACAGGTCGCCGCTCTCCACGGTCCGCCCGCCCTTGATGATCGTCACGTGCGAGCACAGGTCCTGGACCTCCGCCAGGATGTGGCTGGACAGCAGGACGGTGGCACCCCCCTCGGCGGCCTCGCGGACCGTGTCCGTGAAGACGCGCTCCATGAGGGGGTCCAAGCCCGAGGTCGGCTCGTCGAGGATGAGCAGGTCCACGGGCGCGGACAGGGCGGCCACGAGCGCCACCTTCTGCGCGTTGCCCTTGGAGTAGGTCCGCACTTTCTTGGTGGGGTCCAGGTCGAAGCGCTCGGTGAGCTCCTCCTCGCGGGCGCGGTCGCGCGAGCCGCGCAGGCCCGCCAGGGTGTCGAGCACCTGCCCGCCCGTGAGGCTGGACCACAGGCTCACCGAGCCGGGCACGTAGGCGAGGCGGCGGTTGATGGCGGAGGCCTCGCGGGCGGGGTCCATCCCCAGGACTCGGGCGCGGCCGCCGTCGGTGCGGTACATGCCCAGCAGCACGCGGATCGTCGTGGACTTCCCCGCGCCGTTGGGGCCCAGGAAGCCGTGGATCTGGCCCCTTCCGACCCCCAGGTCGAGGCCGTCCAGGGCCTTGACCCTCCCGAAACTCTTGATGAGGCCCTCGGCCTCGATGAGATCAGACAATGTTCCAGTCCTTTCCTGTTTTCTCTTCGAGCACGGGCCCGAACTCCGGGTCCGCCTGCAAGCGGCGGAACAGGTCGTCGATGACTTGCCTCTGGTCGGGCTCGGGGTAGCCGATCTTGGACAGCTGGGCCACCCGCTTCCACAACAGGTGCCCGGGCCCGCCGCTGGGCAGGTCGCGCAGCATCGCGAGGGCGGTCGACCTGTTGCGCTCGAGGACGGCCCACTCGGCCTCCTCGAAATCCTCGATGATGCGCTCCCTCTCCTCGTCGCCGTAGGCGCTGGGGTAGCGGCTGCGGTCGAGCTTGGCGAACGCGGTGAACATGCGGACCAGCGCGCGGTGGTCCTCGTCGCTGAGCCCTTCGATGAACGGGCCCAGCGAGGCCGGGATGAGGCCCGAGATCGCCAGCGCCAGGACCATGCGCTGGTCCGTGCGGATCACGGGCAGCGTGGCCGGGTCCTCGACGAGGCCCTCGAGGTGATCGTAGAAGCGCTCCAGGACAATGGGCAGGGGCGAGAGCGCCTCGCCGGAGCGCACCCTGGCGACGAGCTCGTCGATGCGGGTCCGCTGGTGGTGCAGGACCTCGATGCGGGCGTCGATCTGCGCCCGCGTGGCGAGCAGGTCCGCCTCGATGGCGCTGCGGCCCTGGGCGGGCTCGTCGGGCAGCATCTGGGCGATCTTCGCCAGGGGGATCCCGGACTCGGCCAGCCACCGTATGCGCAGCAGGCGCGCCAGGTGCTCGAAGCCGTAGTCGCGGCGCCCCGCGACGAGTGGGGGCACGGGCAGCAGCCCCAAACGGTGGTAGTAGCGCACCGTCCGCGTCGTGGTCCCCGCCAGGTCGGCCATCACTTTCACTCTCATGGGTACTATCGAACACTGTGACGCTACGTCGCTGTCAAGGGCGCGAGAGTCGCGGGCCATCGGTCGCGGACTCGGCGCACTCGCGATCCTCCCTGATCGACGCCGATCGTTCACGGAACGCTCGCGTGAGTCTCTAGTATGGCGTCATGAGAACCTTGATCGTCGGCGCTGGGATTTCGGGACTCGCGTGCGCGGATGCGCTGGCCGGGTGGGGCCAGGACGTCGAGGTCTACGAGGCGAGCGGGCGCGCGGGCGGACGTATGGAGACCGCAACGGTCGCCGATTGTCGGGTCGAGGTCGGCGCTAACTTTCTGTCCTCCACCTACCGTGTCATTCCACGCATGGCCGAGCGCCTCGGCGTCGCGCTCCGCCCGATTCGTGCGCGCGCAGGAATCATCGTCGACTCGCAGGCTGTGACCTACATCCCCAACGGATTCGCGATGGTGCGAGCGGGCGTGATGGGCTGGCGCGAAGCCGGCCGGGCGGGCTGCCAGCTGGCCCGCCAGTTTCCGCGCCTGGCGAAGGCCAATCCGGCTGACCCGGCCCAGTGGGCCGACATTGACGTGCCCGCCGATGCGTGGTGCTCCGGGCGCTTTGGCGAGTCCTTCACCCGCGCGGTCATCGGATCCTCGTTTCGGGGCTACTATTTCCAGGATCTTGCCGACACCTCGGCCTGTGCGGCGCTCGCCATGGTCTCCTACGGCGCGCGTCCCTTCGTCACGCTGACCGCGGATCCTGGGCTCGAAGCGATCCCTCGGGCGCTGGCCTCGGGACTATCGATCCATTACGAGGCTCCTGTCGTGCGTGTCGAACGCGACAGGGCCGGCGGCGCGTTGGTCCTCGACAACGGGACCGTGGTGGAGGGGGACCGGATCGTCTTGGCTGTTCCAGCAGCCGCAGCCGCTTCGCTCCTCGCAGATCCGTCCACGCTCGAAGCCCAGCTCCTGTCGACCCCCTATAGCTCCGGGCTCCTGGTTGTCCTCGCGTACCGTCGTCGCCTGAGCGAACGCGAGTTGGGCGGTGCATACGGTTTGCTGGCGTCGCCGAGCCAGGCTGGCCCCATCGCCGCGTTGTGTGTGGCGAGCCGCGCGGGGCATGCGGCGCCGGGCGCGGATGCCGTGACCGTCATGTTTGATGGGGAGGCTGCGCAGTGCTCGATGGTCACGGGGGAGTCCGACACTGAGCTGATCGCGCGCGCTGTTGCGGCGCTGTGCGAGTTCGCGCCAACTGTCGCTGAGGCCGTCGATTGGCATGCAAGCAGCGTTGTGAGGATTCCGGCGGCGATGCCGACCTGCAGGGTTGGGCGAGCCAGTTTGGTTCGACGCTATCGCGCCGAGCGTAGGGGGCCGGTGATTCTGGCGGGTGACTACCTGGCCTTCCCGTGGTCGGACTCGGCGGCCTTGACAGGCCTGTGGGCGGCGAACTGCGTGCGAGCGTCGGGTGAGTGCGACTGAGAGACGTGCGGTCACCGCGGTGCTGAGGCTGCATGGGTCTTTGCGTTCTAGCAGGAACTGACGGCTGACCGCAGTCCGTGCTGCCGTCGACTGCAACGGGTGCAGGTGCCGTGGTGGAATGAGGGCGGCTATTTTCGTGACGTCTGGAGGATCATAGTGCCGCACATTTCGTGTGTGAAGAATCCGGCTTCAACGTGTGTGTCGATATTACCGACGATAAGCGTCGGATAATTTGCGATGTTTGTCGATTGAATTTCCCTTTTGGGTCTGAATGAAAATATGTCAGACAATTTATGTGATTAGAGCATAAGTGTGTTGAGGTGGAATCGGCATGTAATTTATTAGACCTTTTTGTGTCGGATGACTAGCTCTTTATGGAGTAATGAACATCTCAGTGTAAGCTGACAAATGGACCAAGATCGTCCACAATAAACGCGTCATTAGCGCCATCCGCGTCACTGCTGGCATAGGTTGCTTTTGGACGCGTAAGCTCCGGAATTGCGGGATAATAATCTGGGACCAAGGTCGGGATTGACCTGGTTCGCTCTCGATGCCATTGACAGCACAAAGTTCCGCGAGTGCTACTGGTAGCCACGCTTCATGATTAACGGTGATCAGAATAGTGGCTCGACGTTGACATGTACCTGGATTTTCATTCAATGATGAAGATGCGAGACATAGTCGCGGGGCGATGTCAACAAATTGATTTCCCAACCTCTCAATTTCATGAAAGGTGGTCGCAGTGCTGAGCATGCTCACCCAGGACTGCCACGCGAACGATCTGTCGCGTGGACACCGCTTCTTCCTGCTCGTTCTGGTCTCCATCGGCAGCTCCATCATCTACACCCCGTCCACCTGCAGTACGTCTTCGAGGACCCGTTGGGTAAGGCGCTGATTGCCTCGAGTACGGATGCCACCTCACGATTGAGGACGGTCCCGCCATGGTGACCCACGATCTGACCCGCCCGGGTCTCATGATTATCGGCGACGCCGCGGGCTTCACCCTCAACACGGGCCTGACCATCCGCGGCATGGACCTGGCGACCGGCTCTGCGCTGGCGGCTGCCGAAGCCATCGAAAAGGCCTTCCAGACCATGGACTTTGGCCAGCAGTCGATGGACTAGTACAGCGCCCTGCTCGCAGGCAGCTTTGCCGGCAAGGACATGGCGACCTACGCGAAGGCTCCGGCCTTCCTGGAGCGTCCGGGCATGTACAAGGACTACGGCAAGCTTGGCGCTGAGGTGTTCTACGGCATCTTCAACCATGACCTGACGCCCAGGTGCCACATCCGCAAGGTCGGACTCGATGCCCTCAAGGCATCGGGCCTGAAGCTCACGCAGATCATCGGCGATGTCCTCGCGGGCATCCGCGCCCTGTGACGAGATTTCTGAAAGGAGGACGAGCAATGGCATCATTCGTCATCGAGAGTGTCCCGGCCCGACTGTCCGAGAACACCTACAACCTGGATGAGGAAGAATCGCACATCGAGGTCAATCAGGAACTCGCTCGCGCCACTGGCGCCGGCGCCTTGTTGGAGCGGATCTGCCCGGCGAAGGTGTACTCGGTTGAAGCCGATGGCACGGTTGGCGTCGAGTACGCGGCGTGTCTGGAGTGCGGGACCTGCCTCGCCATCGCGCCCAAGGGCGTGCTCACGTGGCACTATCCGCGAGGCAGCTTCGGCATCATGTTCCGTGAGGGCTGAGTGAGTCGCGTGAAGGTGCGGCCCCGGGCGTGCCTGCGGTGAGGCGGCGGGAGCGTGAAGCTCCTGCCGCCTCGTTGTATGTGGGGATGAAGCGTCGCTTAGTGCTCCATGTGCTCGTGGCTCGCGTGCTCGGGGCATTCGAGCTGGAACGTGGAGTGCGCGATGGGGAAGTGGTGGCACGCGCATTCGCCCAGCTCGTGGATGATGCGGTCGCGCGTGGGGCCGTCGGCCTCGTGCGTGACGGTCACGTGCGCGGTGACGGTCACGAGGTGCGAGGAGACGGCGGCCACGTGCAGGGTCGTGCACGCCCAGCACGCCGTCGATGCCCGTCATATGCGCGCGCAGCTTGGCCACGTCCACGCTGGCGGGTGCCTGCTCCATGAGGATCGCGACGGAGCGGCGCAGGAGCGTCAGCGCGCGCGGCGCCATGAGCACTGCAATAAGGAGCGAGGCGATCGCGTCGGCACGCGTCCATCCGAAGGTCCACTCGGCACCTGCGGCGGCGATGACCGCGAGGGATCCGAGCGCGTCGTTGGCGACCTCCAGGAACGCGGCACGCATGTTGAGGTTCGCCTCGCGCCCGCCCGCCAGGATCGCCAACGACACGACGTTTGCGACCAGGCCGACGACGCCGACGAGGAGCATGGGGCCGGCCTCGACCTCGGGCGGGGATACCAGGCGCCACGCGCCCTCCCATGCGACCATGACGCAGATAACGAGGAGCATGCCGGCCTGTAGGGCGGCGGCCAAGACCTCGGAGCGCGCCCACCCCCACGTGTGCTTCTCGTCGCGCGGGCGGCGCATGAGGCGTGCAGCGATCAGCGCGACGACGAGGCCGGAAGCGTCCACGACCATGTGCCCGGCGTCCGCCGCCAGGGACAGGGAGCCGGACCAGAAGGCACCGAGCAGCTCGGCCATGACGACCGCGCCCGTCACCGTGAGCGCCCACCCTAGGCGTGCTGCGGACGCCGACGAATGGGAGTGATCGTGGGAGTGCGCGCCATGCTCGCCACGCTCGGAGTGTGCGTGATCGTGGGAGTGGGCCACGGCCTCGTCGACGTGGGACGAGGCGGGGGCCGATTCTCGCGTGGAACCGGCGCTGGGGGAGGGACTGGGACGGTTGTCGTACATGCTCCTACTGTACGTTCCGTATGGGCTCTGCGTTGAGTCCTCCGACCGGTCGGTATGTCGCAGATCACTGCCTGGCTGGGTTGTCTTGGGACTGGGTGCCCGGGTCTGAGTGTGACGGACGACGTATCCTAGGAGACAGAGCGCGGGGAACACCGCGACTGAAGGGCACACGCCCACAGGAACTGTAAAGGAGCGCCACATCATGGCAGAACCTCGTATCGTCACCGTCACTGGCGCAGCCGGCAACATCGGCTACGCCCTCCTGTTCCGCATCGCTTCCGGCCAACTGTTCGGCCCGGACGTGCCCGTCAAGCTGAATCTGCTCGAGATTCCCCAGGCCGTCAAGGCCGCCGAGGGCACCGCGATGGAACTCGACGACTGTGCGTTCCCGACCCTGGCCGGCGTTGAGATCTTCGACGACGTGAACCGTGCGTTCCAGGGCACCAACGTCGCGTACCTGGTGGGTGCCATGCCGCGCCGTAAGGGCATGGAGCGCGCCGACCTGCTCGAGGCCAACGCGGGTATCTTCGGCCCCCAGGGCAAGGCCATCAACGACGGCGCCGCCGACGACGTGCGCGTCCTCGTCGTGGGCAACCCCGCGAACACCAACGCCACCATCGCCCAGAACGCTGCGCCGGATGTCCCCGCGTCGCGCTTCACCGCGATGATGCGCCTCGACCATAACCGTGCGATCGCGCAGCTCGCCCACAAGACCGGTGCTGCGAACGCCGACATCAAGGACGTTGTCGTGTGGGGTAACCACTCGGCCGACCAGTACCCGGACGTCTCCTTCGCGAAGGTTGCTGGCAAGCCCGCGACCGAGCTCGTGGACGAAGAGTGGCTGTCCAGCTACTACCGTCCCACCGTCGCCAAGCGTGGTGCCGCCATCATCGAGGCGCGCGGCGCTTCCTCGGCCGCCTCCGCTGCGAACGCCGCGATCGACCACATGTACTCGTGGATCCACGGCACCCCCGAGGGTGAGTGGGTGACCGCCGGTGTCATGTCCGACGGCACGCACTACGGTGTCCCCGCCGGCCTGAACTTCGGCTTCCCCGTCACCTCCGACGGTGGCGAGTGGCAGGTCGTCGACGGCCTCGAGATCTCCGACGCGACCCGCGCCGGAATCGACCACAACATCAAGGCCCTCCAGGAAGAGTACGACGCCGTCAAGGCGCTCGGCTTCATCAAGTGAGGCTACCGCCCTCGTGGCGGTTGGTGGGAAGGGTGCGCGCCCGGCTGTTTGGCCGGGCGCGCACCCGCGTGTGTACGGGGTTGTGGCGTGATGGCGGGGTTGTATGTGCGATTGTGGTCTGATGCCCGCCACGCTTTTGGTGAGCGGCCCAGGGCCTAGTCAAGGCATTCGAACTGCAAGAGGTGCGCGTGAAACGCGCGTGAAACTGGCGGGGTCTTGGGTGTGGATGCGCAGGTACTCGTCATGCTGCGCAAGTTTGAATGCGCGGATGCGTAATGTCCTGCACCAGTTAGGGAGGCATTGCACTAGATAGGGAGGCGTTGCACTGCGTACTACCCGGTGCACTGTTGCGCTAAGTGGTGCAACGCTACTGAGCAACAAGCCTGCGCGCGGAAACATCTGCTCTATAGGAGCCTGTCAATTTTTCTGGTTCTTCAGAGTTGGGTGTGGGTGGAGGCGTCGAGGCCAGTAGTGTCCCGCATAGTGGTGTAACCGTGTGGTGGTCGGCTCGTTTGATATGGGTGCGGTCACCGTGTGATCCTTCGAGAAAGCTCTCTACTTCTGACTCGAAATGATTTGGAGGCACAACGATGACCGCTCCTCATATTATCGACCCTGCTGGCCTGCTTGGTGAGGCGTTGTCCCAGGCATCCCCGGATTTGATGCGTTCCTTGCTCCAGCACGTCATCAACGCGTTGTTATCAGCGGACGCTGACACCGTGTGCGGGGCCCAGTGGGGCCAACAAGATCCGCAGCGTCAGGCCAGGCGCAATGGGTATCGCTACCGGCCCCTGGACACCAGGGTCGGCACCATCGACGTGGCGATCCCCAAGCTGCGCTCAGGAACCTACTTCCCAGAATGGTTGCTGCAGCGCCGTAAACGCTCCGAAAGCGCTTTGATCACAGTGGTCGCTGACTGCTACCTGGCGGGAGTATCCACGCGCCGTATGGACAAGCTCGTCAAAACCCTGGGGATCACAGGATTGTCCAAGTCCCAGGTCTCACGTATGGCAGCCGATCTGGACGAACACGTGGATGAGTTCCGTCATCGCCCCTCCACGATGCCGGGCCTTTCACGTTCGTCGCCGCTGACGCACTGACCATGAAAGTACGCGAAGGAGGACGCGTCGTCTCGTGCGCGGTTCTGGTTGCCACCGGAGTCAACAATGACGGACACCGCGAAGTGCTGGGGGTGCGCGTATCCACCAGCGAGACCGCTCCAGCCTGGAAGGAGTTCTTCGCTGACCTGGTCGCCCGAGGGCCTGAGCGGCGTGCGCCTGGTCACCAGCGACGCCCATCTGGGCCTCGTTGAGGCCATCGCAGCGAACCTGCCTGGAGCCGCCTGGCAACGATGCCGCACCCACTACGCCGCGAATCTCATGTCGGTCACCCCAAAGCGCTATGGCCCGCTGTCAAAGCGATGCTGCACTCGGTGTACGACCAGCCCGACGCGGCATCGGTCAACGCTCAATACGACCGGCTCTTGGACTACGTGCACGACAAGCTCCCCGCCGTGTGTGATCACCTTGATCAAGCCAGGGCAGACGTCCTCGCGTTCGCGTCCTTCCCCCACCGGGGTATGGACCCAGATCTGGTCCAACAACCCCAATGAGCGCCTCAACCGCGAAATCCGCCGACGCACCGACTCCGTAGGAATCTTCCCCAACCGCCAGGCCATCATCCGCCTGGTCGGAGCCGTCCTAGCCGAACAAAAACGACGAATGGGCCGAAGGCCGACGCTACCTCAGCCTCGACATCCTCACCAAATCACGACTACACCCCAACCCACCCAACAGGAGGACACCCCACTCCAACTCAGCGCATAACCCAACCCGAAGGACACAAAACGATTACACCACTCCACAGGACTTGACCTCGAGGCCTCCTGTGATGAGGAGCATTCGGCGTTGGTAGTTGGTGGGGTTGGGGTAGCCTCTGGTGGTGCGTCTGCCTAGTTCGATAATGTCCGTTGATGGCTTCGGTGGGGTGCGTTGCTGGCTCCGGCTGTGTCGAAGTAGGCGTCGAGTGCGTCCTTCCGTTTGCGTAGGGTCCGGCCTTAGGCGGGCGATTTCGGGGATGGGACAGGCTGGTAGGCGCTGGATGAGGTGTGCGGCCAGGCGTCGGTCTTGGGCGGGTGTGTCTTGGTGGAAGACGTCTCGGACTTGCTGGGCGCAGCGGTAGGCGACTTCAACACTGATATGCGCCTCATCTGCCATGAAGGCCTCATGGAGGCGTTCTTGTTGACGCTTCGTGAGCCGATCACGCGAGGCGCGCAGGAGAAGCCGGATGTGGTAGAGGGGATCGCCTGTGCGTCCGCGGTGACCGGTCGTGTCTTGCTGGACGCGGCGGCTTACCTCACCTGGGGCATCGCCGGCGAGCTTGACGATGTGACAGGCGTCGAGCACGTTGGTTGCGTCTTGGAGCTGGTCAAGCGATGGCGTTCTTGCTGTCCTTGGAAGGGGTCCAGCCTCCGATTCGCACCCCCGCGCGGAAGTCTTCTCTGCGCTCGGCCAGCCAGTTCTCATGCACGGTGTCAGACCTTCCTGGGACCAGGTCCACTCAAGTGGGCCGTGGGGTGATCCTCCCCGCGTGTCAGGTCTACGATGCCGGTGAGGTCACGGGGGCCTCGGCGGCGTCGGTCTTGGTGGTGCCATACGTGCTCGTCAACCCCCAGCACCCGCACCCCTGCGAAACGGGCGGGGTCATCAGATGCGGCTTGCAGACACGGCTTGATATGGGACCACACGGTATTCCACGTAGTTGCCAGTTGTCGAGCCAATCCTGCAATGCTGGCTCCCTCGAAGCGCAACTGTCGGATCGCCCAGCGGATCGCCCGGACGCTCGGTAGTGTCCTTGGGGGCGTATACCGAACGGTTCTGCTCGATGAAAGACGCGATCTGTCAGGTGCGTTCTCGGCATATCCAGCGTCGTATTGTGCCATCGGATACGCGCCGGGACCCCGGCCCAAGGCGCGTCGATCACCTCCACCACCACACGCCCGTGACCGTGAGCAATCACCCCACAACCCGGGCAGCCAGCACAGCGATCACAGGACTCTATGTCAAGCACCAGACCACACTCACGCCGAGCCACGCTCATCAGATGGAAACCCGCCAAACCGACGAGCAGATCACAACGACCAAGCGACACACAGCAGCAGGTAGGGTGAGACACCGCCCGAGGTCCTTGAAGATCGCGGGGGGTAGAAGTCCGCTCATCACCTGGGACCTCGACCTCTACCCGCAACCCCCGACCAACACCCGGTCACCCACACCCAACTCGGAAAAGCCACATTTCTGCAGGGTTGACAAACGGAGAAAGTATGAGTATATGTATAAACATGCCTACGAAGAATATTTACGTCTCAGAAGCGGATATGGAACTATTTGAACGAGCTGCGCAGCATGCGGAAAGTGTTTCAGCGGCTGTCGTCCAAGCGCTTCGGGAATATTTGACCAACCGACATAACACTGAAAAAGGTTACGGAAGAATAGAACTAGCGCTCTACGAAAACGGTTCGCGGAGGAAGGTGATGTTTTACGGCCGAGAGATAGTCCGTGTTGAACGCCCTGTGGATGGTGGTGTCCAAATTAATACAATTTACGAAACAGTAAAAGGGCAGCTCGCTGTTGCAACAAAAATCCGCAGGCTTTACCTGATGAGGTTAAAGGGAGCTACCGAATCTGGGATCATCCTGAGACCTGGTCACGAGAGTTCTGGTTAATAGGTGACAAAACGCTAGAGGTATATCCAGATATTGCACATCTGGAGTTGGTGGATGCGTACTTGGCTGAGCAATGTAAATCCGTGCTCTCAGCAAAACCCTACGAGGTATTGGATATTTAACATGCAAGGAATTGAAAATGGCGGCCCCTACTTATGGTGGACTCAGTGACAAAGAGATATAAACTTCCAAGTGGATATGAAGTTGAAGCGCTCGGTAGCATTTCCCTCGAACTTTGAAAAGGAGAAATGTTGGGTCTATTTGGGCCAAATGGGGGCGGGGAAGACCACGCTTGTGAGCATCATTATTGGCCTTATCTCAGCTGATTCAGGATCGGTGAAGTGGGGTGATATAGAAAGAAATAGAAGGTTCGGCTATGTGTCACAAATAGGGGGGGCTTTAGTATGGACTTACGTGCCGTGAAGAAATGGAATTCCAGGCACGCTGTTATGGGCAGTCAAAGCGTGCTGCCCGGGCGAGTGTCGAACGAGTATCTGAAATACTAGGTTGTTCATATCTACTTGATTGGCAGGTTGGTTGACTTTCGGGTGTGTAACGGCGGATTGTAGAAATTGGACTTGCTTTAGTGGGAAGTCCGGCTGTAATTATTCTGGATGAGCCGACCCTAGGATTGGATCCTGCCGTCCGAATTTCACTGTGGCAAGCGATTCAAAGTGCGAGAGATTCGACAATGTCTGCATTTCTTATTACAACTTACTATATAGAAGAGGTGGCGGACTATCTTTCCGCGGTCAAGATTTTGGACCATGGGAGAGAAGTTGCCTCAGGTAATCCTTCCGCACTTGAAAGGAACTTCAGGCTCTTGCTCATCATCGGTGGGGACCATGGTGGCTCCTTTGCTCTGGGTTCACTGCTTCGCATCGTAGCAGCGTGTCCAGGGGAAATGGCTCGGTGTTGCTCTTCGAATCAGCTTTGGTGTCAAGCTTATGCTCATGCGGTTTCTTGGCGTCGCAGTTCTATCGCGTGGAGTGTGGCAGTAGCGCCCGATGGGTGGCAGCGTGGGCCCATGAGGTGGAGAGTTAACCCGCCTGGTGGCAGTGCTGGCAGGGTGCCCAGGCTGCCACTTAAGGGGTTAACGTGCGCATTGAGGGGTTAAGGGGGCCAGCGATCGGGTCGGCTTGCCGCCCGTCGGACTGGTGGCTGTAATGCGGCTCCCGCGTGGGCGTGCATCCTCAGGAATATCGGGGAGGCGCGGGCTGCGGGCGTGAAACGCTGAGAAACTGGTGACGCTAGCACCGTCGCCCCGTGAAACGCGCGTGAAACCGCAATCGCGCCCGCCCGCAACGACACAACAACCCCACCCCACAGCCCCGTGGCATCCCCCGCAAACCCTGCCCCGGCCTCGTTCGTGGGTATGAACCTAGTTAGACTGGAACGCATGACTGAAAACGCGCAGCTTGTTGTGACCCTGTCCTGCCCGGACCGCCCCGAGACATTGTCACGCCGTGACCGGCGTGATCGGCGGGGCCGGCGGCAACGTCATCCAGTCCCAGCAGTTCGGCGATCCCGACACGGGCACCTTCTTCATGCGCGTCGAGGTGGACTCCCCGGAAGGTCGCGCGCCCATCGATGAGGGCCTGGCCGTCGTCGCTGAAGAATTCGACGCCACCTATCGTGTCGATGACCTGGGCCGCAAGCTGCGCACTATCATCATGGTCTCGCGCGAAGGTCACTGCCTGACCGACCTCCTGTACCGCCAGCAGACGCAGGGCTTGCCCATCGACGTGATCGCGGTCGTCGGCAACCACCCGGACCTGGCGCCCGTCGCCCAGTTCTACGGCGTCCCCTTCCTTAACATCCCAGTCACGAAGGACACGAAGGCCCAGGCGGAGCGCCAGCTCCTCGACCTGATCGCCTCCGAAAAGGTTGAGCTCGTCGTCCTGGCGCGCTACATGCAGATCCTCTCCGACGAGGTCTGTCGCGCCATGCAGGGCCGCGTCATCAACATCCACCACTCCTTCCTTCCCTCCTTCAAGGGCGCGCGCCCCTACGCGCAGGCCCACGAGCGTGGCGTCAAGCTGATCGGCGCGACCGCCCACTACGTGACCGCCGACCTCGACGAGGGCCCGATCATCGAGCAGGACGTCACCCGCGTCTCCCACGCCGACTCTACGCCGGACATGGTGGCCCTCGGCCAGGACGTGGAGCGCCGCGTCCTCGCCCAGGCGGTCCGCTTCCACGCGGAGCGTCGCGTCCTCATGAACGGCAACCGAACGGTCGTCTTCTCGCGCTGAGGTCCGCTCAAAGGGGCGTCCACGAGGCCGGGGCGGACGGCGAACTTGCCCATCACGCGGGGTTCGTACTGAGCGACCTCGCTGGGGAGCGGGGGCGCGGGCCCACGAGGGACATGTCGCCACGCAGGACGTTGAACAGCTGGGGCAGCTCGTCGATCGACGTCTTGCGCAGGAAGGCTCCGATGCGCGTAATGCGCGGATCGTTGGCCATTTTGAACATGATCGAATTTCCGGCCGAGGAGTGGGCCTCGTTCGCCTCCATGAGGGAGGCCTTGAGCTCTTCGGCGTCCATGCGCATGGTACGGAACTTAAACATGGTAAAAGGCCTGCCGTTGAGACCGACGCGTTCCTGAGTGAAGAAAGCGGGGCCGCCGTCGTTCAGCGCACCATCGCGGCGGCGATGATCCACAGTGGAGTCAGCAGGATAATGCCGCAAAGAGCCGCGAAAATGTCGCACATGCGCTTGATGGCGTTGTCGGCGGAGGCGGCAAGATCCGACGCGTGCTCGAATGCGAGAGCCGTGGATGCGGCTCGTGCGGTGGACTTCGTCAAGGTTGTCATCTGTGCATCTTTCTTCTACTTCATCAAACTCAAATGCTGCATGTCGGTTAGAGATGGAAAATCCGCTCTAGACAGGGCGTTTGCTATGTAAATACCCCTGGCGCAACTCAGTTACCGTTAGGTATTAACCCTAGTCTATCCATATGGTTAGCTTAGTTGCTAACCAAAGGGCTAGGTTTAAGCAAAAAACGCTGTGATTCGTACATTTGACGAGTTATGCGCGTCAGATCTGAACGATGGTGACCAGCTGGTAGCGTGCTGACACCTTGGCAGAATGCGCGGAAAACGGCCGAGCGATAGACTGGTAGGCGTGTCGTGACTGGCGAACAGGTGGGCCACCACCGGGGAGCGACGCGTCGGCATCGATAGCCGCCCGCCTGGGCTAGAGGCCACTGCCAACCATCATCGGATGATCAATAGGAGAACCCCATGGATTCCCTCAATGACATGACACTTGCGCAGCTGGATCCTGAGATTCAGGCTGTTCTGGACGCCGAGCTTGGTCGTCAGCGTGACACTCTCGAGATGATCGCCTCGGAGAACTTCGTGCCGCGCGCCGTTCTTGAGGCGCAGGGCTCGGTCCTCACCAACAAGTACGCCGAGGGCTACCCGGGGGCCGCCGCTACTACGGTGGCTGCGAGTTCGTGGACGTCGCAGAGTCTCTCGCCATCGAACGCGCGAAGCAGGTTTTCGGCGGTGACTACGTGAACGTTCAGCCCCACGCCGGCGCGCAGGCCAACGCCGCTGCGCTCATGGCCATGGCGAACGTCGGCGACCCGATCCTCGGCCTGTCGCTGGCCCATGGCGGTCACCTGACCCACGGCATGCGCCTGAACTTCTCGGGCAAGAACTACAAGGCCGTCGCCTACGAGGTTGACCGCGAGACCATGCGCATCGAGCCTGAGAAGGTTCGTGAGGCTGCCCTTGCGGAGCGTCCGCGCGTCATCATCGCCGGCTGGTCCGCTTACCCGCGTCACCTTGACTTCCAGGCCTTCCGAGACATCGCGGACGAGGTCGGTGCCGCCCTCTGGGTGGACATGGCTCACTTTGCGGGCCTCGTGGCCGCGGGTCTGCACCCGAACCCCGTCCCCTTCGCCGACGTTGTAACGACGACGGTCCACAAGACCCTGGGTGGTCCTCGTTCCGGCATGATCCTGTCCTCGCGCGGCGAGCAGTGGGGCAAGAAGCTCAACACTGCCGTGTTCCCCGGTCAGCAGGGCGGCCCCCTCATGCACGCGATTGCCGCGAAGGCCATCGCCATGAAGGTCGCGCAGACTGACGAATTCAAGGACCGCCAGCGCCGTACCCTCGAGGGCGCGCAGATTCTCGCCGAGCGACTGGGCGCTGATGACGCAAAGAAGGCTGGCATCAAGCTGGTCACGGGTGGCACCGACGTGCACCTCGTCCTCGTTGACCTGGTCGACTCCGAGCTCAACGGTCAGCAGGCCGAGGACCTGCTGCACGAGGTCGGCATTACCGTCAACCGTAACGCCGTCCCCTTCGACCCGCGTCCGCCGGCCGTCACCTCGGGCCTGCGTATCGGCACCCCCGCCCTCGCGACTCGCGGCTTCGACGCGGAGGACTTTGCCGAGGTCGCCGACATCATCGGCACGACCCCTGTCCCAGGGTGCGTCCGGCGGCAATGTTGAGGTGGACGCCCTGCGCGCTCGCGTCAAGAAGCTGACGGACAAGCACCCGCTGTACGCCGGGCTCTGATCGTGAGGGCTCCCTGGGAAGGCCCCGCGAGGGTCCCTGGATGGAAAGGCGACCGCTGCCACCATTAAGGTGGAACTGAAGGAGCGCGTCGATCGCCTGCGCGAGGCCGGGGTCATCCCGGGCCTCGGCACGATCCTCGTCGGTGAGGACCCCGGGTCCGTTGCCTACGTCGCAGGCAAGCACCGCGATTGCGCGCAGATCGGTGCCGAGTCGATCCGCGTGGACCTGCCCGCCGATGCGACGCAGGAGCAGGTCGAGGCTGCGATTGATCAGCTCAACGCAGACCCCTGCCTGCACGGGCTACATCGTGCAGCTGCCCCTGCCGCGCGGAATCGATACGAACGCCGTCCTGGAGCGTATCGACCCCGCGAAGGACGCAGACGGCCTGCATCCGATGAACCTCGGACGCCTCGTGCTGCGTGGATCGGGTCCCATCGATTCGCCGCTGCCGTGCACGCCGCGCGCGGTCATCGAGCTCATGGAACGCCACGGGATCGACCTGGCCGGAAAGAACGTGTGCGTCATCGGTCGAGGCGTGACCGTGGGGCGCTCGATCGGCCTGCTGCTCATGCGCAAGGAAGTGAACGCGACGGTCGACGTGTGCCACACGGGCACGACCGACCTGGCCGATCACGTGCGCCGTGCGGACGTCATCGTAGCGGCCGCGGGATCTGCTGGGATCATCACTCGCGACATGGTGGCCCCCGGCGCCATCGTCCTCGACGTCGGCGTGAGCCGCGTGCAGGGCGAGGACGGCAAGGCTCGTCTGATGGGCGACGTTGCGGACGGCGTGGATGAGGTGGCCAGCTGGCTCAGTCCCAATCCTGGCGGCGTTGGGCCGATGACCCGGGCGCTCCTCGTGACGAACGTCGTCGAGGCGGCCGAACGCCAAGCGGGAATCAACGCGAACTGACAGGCGCGCGTGGCCTCGGCACATGTGGAGGTCGCGCGAACGTTGTGGAGGCGCGGTGAGGATATCCATTCCTCGCCGCGCCTCCTCGTTCATCTAGACTGAAGAAAACTCTCGTTAAGGAGAAAACGATGACTCTGACGGTGACCACCGTGAACCTGAACGGCATCCGCGCCGCCCACAAGCGTGGCTTCCTCGACTGGCTGGAGGGGGCCGACACGGATGTGCTGCTCATGCAGGAGGTGCGCGCGCCCGAGGAGATTTCCCGCGAGATTATGGGCGAGGCCTGGGACAGCGTGTGGGTTCCCTGCCGTATCAAGGGCCGCGCGGGCGTGGGCGTAGCCGTGCGACGTGGGCGAGCGGTCCTCGAAGGCGAGCCCCGTCTGGTTCTCGACGACGCCGAGACGGACGTGGATTCGGGTCGCTGGCTCGAGGCCATCGTGCGTCCCGAGGGCGGCGAGACTCCCGTGCGCGTGGTTTCCGCCTACTTCCACTCGGGTGAGAAGGACACACCCAAGCAAAAGGCCAAGATGGCGCACCTGCCGCGCATCGGTGCGCGCATGGCCGAGCTGCTCGCCGAGGAGGCCGCCGGGGGTATCTCCTCGCTCGTGTGCGGCGACTTCAACGTCGTGCGCAGCGAGGTCGACATTAAGAACTGGAAGCCGAACCACAACAAGCGTGCCGGCGTCCTCGACGAAGAGATCGCTTTCCTCAACCAGTGGGTGGAGGAAGGGTGGCGCGACACCGTGCGCGACCTGGCTGGCGACGTGCAGGGCCCCTACTCGTGGTGGTCGTGGCGAGGCCAGGCCTTCGTGAACAACGCGGGTTGGCGCATCGACTATCAGTACGCGACGCCCGCCCTGGGTGAGCGTGCGCGTTCCTTCGAGATCGGCCGCGCCGACGAGTACGCGGAGCGCTTCTCGGATCATGCGCCGGTCTCCGTGACCTACGAGATCTGACGTTCCATCGACGAGGCCGTGGCCTGGGAGTACTGCCCGGCCACGGCCTCGTGTGTACGCGGTGTGCTTGCCATCCGTGGCGTACCGGTAATCGCCGCAGTCGCCTGTCCCAAAATTTCGCATGCAATTCGATTTGGTGAAGGTTCAACAAAGTCTGAAAACGTTGCAATTCCGCGGCTGTGAATTCATGGTTTGAAATAGGTGTGAGGGAATTGCATGCGACATTGGTGGGGCCTGGCGGTGCATGCGGATGATGGTGCGGCTTGGGCTGGCTACTCGCAGTAAGGAGAGCGCCGGTGTGGAGGGCGCCGGAGGGACCGGAGGGCCTGGCTGCAGTGCCCGTGGGCGGTGGCAGGGCCTGGCCGGGCTTCGAGGCGACGCGCCGAGCCGAAGGCTCGCAGCGCGGACGGCTCGCGGGCGGGCCGCCGCCCACGGCGCAGCCAGGGCCCCACGGCCAGGCCATTCGGCACCCGGAACGGCAGCGCGCGATAAGCGGGCGAGACAGGGATCCTGCCGTGCGGAAAGTGGGCGCGAAAAGAGCGGGCGACAGTCTGGCAGAGGCTCAGTGACCGAACGCGTCGAAATCGAATAAGGCCATCGAGGAGTAGATGCCCGAGGGGTCGATACGATCCAGGCGGAAGCCGGGGACGATCCAGGATGCCTCGACGGTTGCGCCGATGTCGAGCGCCATGTCCAGGGCGATGTCGTCGACGTCCTGAGCCAGCGTTACGTGAGGGTGATAGGGAAAGCGCGTCTCGTGGTCGAGGGGGCCGGAGCGGATCTCCTCGGCGAGGTCTGTGCAGTCGGAGGCACCCTCGGCCAGCGTCATGAAAGCAACGTTGGAGATAGGGCGGAAGGAATCGGTGCCAGACAGGGTGACGCGGAAAGGAGAGTGCCTTGAGGCAATGGAGCGCAGGTGGTCGATGACTTCGGCGCGCGCTTCGCGTGCGACGGGCGTGGGCGGCATCAGCGTGATGTGCGCGGGGATGCGTGATCCTGCCAGGTCTCCCAGGCGCAGGCGCAGGTCGGTGAGCTGCGTGACCCACGGTTCGGGAATCGCGACGACGACGCCGAGCCAGTCCTGGCCGGGGAGTCGTTGGGGGAGGAACATGGGGCCTGCCTGTGTCGCGGTTGTGGTGGCTCCACTGTACCGGGTGTCGGGGCGTGCGCGACGAGGCCGTAGCGCTTGAAAGGTGTGAGGGCGTTCACGTAGCCTTGACGAAGTGAGACCAAGGAGGATCTTGTGACTGATCTCGTGTGGGCCGATGCCGCTACCCCCGATGAAGGGTCCGCGCAGGCCGCAGACCTGTTCCGTGACGCGTTTGGCCACGAGCCTCGGGGCGTGTGGAGTGCGCCCGGACGCGTCAATATCATCGGCGAGCACGTGGACTACAACGGTGGCCCGTGCGTTCCGATCGCTCTGCTGCACCGCGCGTACGTGGCGCTGTCGCCTCGTGAGGATCGGACGATTCGCCTGATTTCTCCGCAGACCCGCGAGGCGATCGACGTCCTCGATCTCGACGTGATCGGCCCGAAGGGCACCCCCGGCGAGGTGACGAACCATTGGACCGCGTATCTCGCGGGCGTCGCGTGGGCCCTCGAGCAGGCTGGATACGGGCCCCTGCCCGGTTTTGACGCGGCCCTGTGGTCGTGCGTGCCCCTGGGTGGTGGCCTCTCTTCGAGCGCCGCGCTCGAGTGCGCGACCGCGGTGGCCCTCGACGAGGTGTGCTCGCTGGGTCTGGCGGGCACGATCGAGGCCCCCAACGACGAGGGGCGCAAAGTGCTCGTGGATGCCGCGCGCGCCGCGGAAAATCAGGTGGCGGGTGCGAACACGGGCGGCCTGGACCAGACGGCATCCTTGCGCTGCCGTGAGGGCCATGCGCTGGCCCTCGACTGCCGTGACATGTCGACGCGCCAGGTTCCCTTCGACCTGAGTGCGGTCGGCCTGGAGCTTCTCGTTATCGACACGCGTGCCAAACATTCGCTGGCGGACGGCCAGTACGGGTCGCGCCGCGCGGACTGCGAGGAGTCGGCGCGCATCCTGGGTGTGGGCCAGCTCGTGGACGTTGAAGACCTGGACGAGGCCACGGCCGCGCTGGGCAGCGAGCGCCTGGCCGCCCGCACGCGCCACGTCGTCTCCGAAATCGCGCGGACGCGCGCTTTTATCGAGCTTCTTGACGAGGGGCCGCTGGAAGGCACGCGCCTGGCGGTCGCGGGCGCTCTCCTGAACGATTCGCACGACTCGCTGCGTGACGACTACGAGGTCTCCTGCGAGGAACTGGACGTGGCCGTGGAGGCTGCTCGCGGCGCGGGCGCGCATGGCGCACGTATGACGGGCGGCGGCTTCGGCGGCAGCGCGATCGCGCTCGTCGACGCGCATAGTGTGGAGGGTGTGGCGCAAGCCGTCGCGGCCGCCTACGCGGAGCGAGGCTGGAAGCCTCCCCACTTCATCCGATCCCTCCCGGGAGCTCCCGCCGGACGCCTGGACTGAGCGATCTGAGACAAACCGAAGGGCCGGTGCTTCAGCATTTGAAGCACCGGCCCCGGCCTCGTTACACTGAAGACCAGCAGACACGAGGGAAGGGCATTCCGATGGGGATCAGCAAACGAGCATGGCAGGTAGCGGGCGCAGCAGCCGGCGGCGCGAGCCTCTTTGGCGGCGGCCTGGCGATCGGACGCCTCCTGCGGCTGGATTCCCAACGCGGCGATTACCGCAAGGCGTGGGAGAACCACAACCTGGCGACCCTGGACCGCCTGCGTCAGCTCGACGAGCATCCCGAGGGTGAGCGTCCCTACCTGATCGTCTCCCTCGGCGACTCCTCCGTGCAGGGCGTGGGTGCCTCGCGCATCACCGAGTCCTACCCGGCCCGCCTCGCCTCCTCGATCGCCGCGCAGATGGGCCGCGAGGTCCTCCTGCTCAACCTGTCCCTGTCGGGAGCCACCATCGAATCCGTGGAGCTTACTCAGATCCCGCAGATGCGCGGCCTGGGCCTCCTGGATGGGCCCTACAGCCCTGACCTGGTCACGCTGACCATCGGAGGAAACGACGTCATGACCGAGGACATGGCCCCCGGTCAGTTCGAGGAACGCCTGCGTCGCGTCCTCGCCGCCCTGCCCGGCAGCACCCTCGTCTCCACGATCCCTTCCTTCGGAATCATGCCCCAGGAAAGTCGCGCGCAGGACATGTCCGACCGCATCGCGGCCGCCGTTGCCGACAGCGACGCACACGTGGTCGACCTGCGTTCCCTGACGCAGGAATACTCCTTGCCGACCTACACGTTCGCCTACCACGCTGCGGACTTCTTCCACCCGAATTCGGCGGCATACACCAAGTGGGCGCAGCTCTTCGCCGACACGTGGGCGACGTCTCGACGTGAGGCAGCCCCCGTCGTCGAGGACGCCCCCCAGTGGGACATGCTCTCGGCGCGGGTGGCACAATCGGAGTATGACGACTGACGGACCGTGGCTCGTCGTCGGGTTAGGTAACCCCGGCGCGCAGTATGCCTCCACCCGACACAACGTCGGGTACTTGACCCTCGACGTGCTCGCCTCGCGCGGCGGTGCGACCCTGACCTCGCACCGCTCGCGCACGCACGCCGCTGACGTTCGCCTAGGGATCGGCCCCGGCGGCGTGCCCGGACCCCGCGTGATTCTCGCGCGCTCTGACAGCTACATGAACACCTCGGGTGGTCCGATCAGCGCGCTCGCTACCTTCCACAAGATCGAGCCCGCGCGCATCCTCGTCATCCACGACGACATGGACCTGCCCGCGCACACGCTGCGCCTCAAGATCGGCGGGGGAGAAGGCGGCCACAACGGCCTGAAGTCCCTCACCCAGCACCTGGGCACGCGCAATTACGCTCGCCTGCGCATCGGCGTTGGCCGCCCGCCGGGGCGCATGGACTCCGCCGACTACGTGCTCGCGACCCTGCCCTCTAAGGAACGCCCCGACTGGGACGTCACCTTCGAGCAGGCCGCCGACGTCGTCGAAGACATCGTGACCAAGGGTTTGCCCCACCCAGATGGCCCTGCACACCGGGTCCTGATCGAGGCGGCGACCCCTGGCGTCGCCGCGCACCCTCACCGCGAAAGGCAGCGCGTGCTACTCACCGGACTCCTCCCGGACATCACCACCGATCCCGCGATCGAGACGGCCACCGACTCCGTTGAAGCCGGCCGTTCTGGCACGATCGTCGCGCCCGTCGGCATACGGCCGCCCCTGCTCGCGGCCGTCGCCTCGCGCGCGGCCACACCCCTCGTCGTCCTCACCGCCACCGGGCGCGACGCCGAATCGCTGACCAACGCCCTGGCCTCGTGGATTCGGGCGTCGCCATGCTGCCCGCCTGGGAGACCCTGCCCCACGAACGCCTCTCGCCCCCAGGTCGACACGATGGCGCGTCGCATCGCCGTCCTGCGCCGCCTCGTCCACCCGATCAAGGGAGACGACAGCGCCGGCCCGATTTCGGTCCTCGTCGTCCCCATCCGAGCCTTCCTCCAGCCGATCATCTCCGGCCTGGCGGACCTCGAGCCCGTGCGCGTGCGTAAAGGCGACATCCTGGACCTTACCGAGACCACGAACAGGCTGGCCGAGCTCGGCTACGAGCGCGTCGACATGGTCGAAGGCCGTGGCCAGATGAGCGTGCGCGGCGGCATTCTGGACGTCTTCCCGCCCCAGGAACCCCACCCTCTGCGCGTGGAGCTGTGGGGAGACGAGGTCGACGACATCCGTGCCTTCTCCGTCTCCGACCAGCGAACCCTCGGAGAGGCCTCCGACGGTCTGTGGGCAGTCCCCTGCCGCGAGCTCCTCCTTACCCAGGCGGTGCGCGCCCGCGCCCGCGAGGCCGCCGACCGCCTGCCCGGCGCGGCCGAGATGCTCAGCCTCGCCGCCGAGGGAATCGCCGCCCCCGGCATCGAATCCCTGGCACCCGTCCTCGTGGGCGGCATGGAGTCCCTCCTCGACCTGCTGCCCGCCGGCTCGCCGATCCTCGCCTCCGACCCCGAACGGATCCGTGCCCGCGCCGCCGACCTCGTCGCCACGACCGAGGAGTTCCTTGCCGCCGCGTGGAGCGCCGCCGCCGGGGGAGCGGACACCCCGCTTGAGGCCTCCAGGGCCTCGTTCCTCGACCTGGCCGACCTGTGGGGGAGCGGGACGCGTCCCTGGTGGGAGCTCACCGACCTGCCGCCCGCCGACCTCGCTTCCCGCGATCGACGAGGCCGACTCGCCCTCATCGGACGGTCCCGCGCCCGTCGTCGTCTCGCCCACCCTCATGCGCGTGGGTGCCCGCGACGTGCACCCCTACCGCGGAGACTTCGCCCGAGCCGCCGCCGACCTCACCGACCTGGCCCGCAACGGTTGGCGTATCGTCGTCACCACCGAAGGCCCCGGCCCGCCGGCGCATCCGCTCCATCCTCACCGACGCCTCGTGCCCGGCCGCGCTCGCGGACAACGTGGAAGCGCGACCCGATCCCGGCCTCGTGACCATTACGACCGCGCAGGCCGGCGTCGGTTTCGTCGCGCCCCATCTCAGGTCGCGATCCTCACCGAAGGTGACCTCACCGGGCGTGCGGGCGCGTCCACGCGCGACATGCGCCGCATGCCTTCGCGCAGGCGCAAGGGCGTCGACCCGCTGACCCTGCACCCCGGGGACTACATCGTCCACGACCAGCACGGCATCGGACGCTTCATTGAGCTCGTCTCCCGCACGATCGGGCGCGGGGACGCCGCCTCGACGCGCGACTACCTGGTCATCGAATACGCGCCCTCCAAGCGCGGCCAGCCCGCCGACCGGCTCTTCGTGCCCACCGACGCGCTGGACCAGATCTCAAAGTACACCGGATCCGACGAGCCCTCCCTGACCAAGATGGGCGGCGCCGACTGGGCCAAGACCAAGGCCCGCGCCAAGAAGGCCGTCAACGAGGGTCGCCAAGGGAGCTCATCCGCCTGTACGCCGTGCGCCAGCAGACCAAGGGCCACGCTTTCGGCCCCGACACGCCCTGGCAGCGCGAACTCGAGGATGCCTTCCCCTACGTCGAGACCCCCGACCAGCTCGTCACCATCGACGAGGTCAAGGCCGACATGGAAAAGCCCGTGCCCATGGACCGCCTGCTCACGGGCGACGTCGGATACGGCAAGACCGAGATCGCCGTGCGCGCCGCCTTCAAGGCCATCCAGGACGGCTACCAGGTCGCGGTTCTCGTGCCCACGACACTGCTGGTCACCCAGCACGCGGAGACCTTCGCCGAGCGCTACGCGGGCTTCCCCGTGCGCATCGGCACGCTCTCGCGCTTCTCGACACCGAAGGAAACCGAGGAGGTCAAGGCGGGGTTGGCCTCGGGCGAAGTCGACCTGGTTATTGGCACGCACTCGCTGCTGACTGGCACGGTGTCGTTTAGAAGCTCGGCCTCGTCATCATCGACGAGGAACAGCGCTTCGGCGTCGAGCACAAGGAGACGCTCAAGGCCCTGCGCACCGACGTGGACGTCCTGTCGATGTCCGCCACGCCGATCCCTCGTACCCTCGAGATGGCGATCTCCGGCATCCGCGAGATGTCGATCCTCCAGACCCCGCCCGAAGAACGCCAGCCCGTCCTGACCTTCGTCGGCGCCTACACGGATGCCCAGGTCAGCGCCGCAATCCGGCGCGAGCTGCTGCGCGATGGACAGGTGTTCTACGTGCACAACCGCGTCGATTCGATCTCCTCGGTCGCCGCCCACATCGCGGGCTGGTCCCCGAGGCGCGCGTGCGCACCGCCCACGGCAAGATGAACGAGCACCAGCTCGAGGCCGTCATCCAGGACTTCTGGAACCACGAGTTCGATGTTCTCGTGTGCACGACCATCGTCGAGACCGGCCTGGACATCTCCAACGCGAACACCCCTCATCGTGGACCGCGCCGACACCTTCGGCCTGTCCCAGCTGCACCAGCTGCGCGGGCGCGTCGGACGAGGCCGCGAACGCGCCTACGCCTACTTCTTCTATCCGGGTGACAAGGCCCTGACTGAGACCGCGCACGAGCGCCTCAAGACGATCGCTGCGAACACTGAGCTGGGGGCCGGCCTGGCTGTCGCTCAGCGCGACCTCGAGATCCGAGGCGCCGGCAACCTCCTGGGCGGGGCCCAGTCCGGCCACGTCGAGGGCGTCGGATTTGACCTGTACGTGCGCATGGTCTCTGACGCGGTCGCCGCCTACCGGGGCGATGCACCCACCGAAAAGACCGATGTGCGCATGGACCTGCAGGTCGACGCGCACATCCCCGACGGCTACGTGCGCGGCGAACGCCTGCGCCTTGAGGTCTACGCCAAGATCGCGGCCATCTCCACGCCCGAACAGGAAGCGGACGTACGCGAGGAACTCGTCGACCGCTACGGCCCGATCCCGCCCCAGGTCGACCTGCTCTTCGCCGTCGCACGGCTGCGCGAAGTCGTGCGCCGCGCGGGGATCACCGAGATCGTCACGCAGGGCAAGTACTTGCGTGTCTCGCCCGTCGAACTACGCGATTCCCAGGTCATGCGCCTCAAGCGCCTGCACCCCGGAACGGTCATCAAAGCCGCCGTTCGCCAGGTTCTCGTGCCGCTGCCGCTCACCTCGCGAGTCGGTGGTTCCCCGCTCACCGACGGCCCGCTCCTGGAGTGGGTGGAGACTCTGGTGACCAAGATTCTTGTGCCTTTTGGCGAGTAGAGCCTGTGGTGGAATACACTGGTCCCTATTGCGTCGCAACACATCTGAGGAAGGAACGCTCGTGCGCTACACACGCCAGCTCGCCACCGCCGCCCTGATTGTGGCCGCAGGACTGGGAATGGGGGCGTGCTCCGCCCACCCCGGTGCGGCAGTCAGCACCAACAACGGCAACTACAGCATCGCGGAAGTTGACGAGGCGGTGAAAGCCAGCTCGCCGCAGTGACGGGCGGACAGTCCTCCATCGGCGCGCAACAGGGTGCGCGCCAGCCTGATCAACGAGCCTCAGCTCGCGACCGTGGCCGATTCAGTGGGCGTCGGTGTGACCGACGAGCAGGTCGACCAGGCCATCGAGCAGGCCGCAGCGCAGGCCGGTGGGCAGGCCATGACGATTGGGCGCGGTACGCGTGCGACCGTGCGCTCCCTGCTTCTGAATCAGCAGCTCAGCCAGTTCGCTCAGGCGAACCCGGCGGCCGTCTCAGCCATGAATGAGACCTTCGAGCAGGCCCGCGCCGCAGCGAACGCCCAGATCAACCCGCGTTTCCCCCAGCCGACCCTGGGTGGAGGCCAGGCCCCGACCACGCCCCTGTTCGGCGACGCCGTATCTGGAGCCAAGGATGATCCCACGGCCGCGCTCCTGGGCGGCAGCGCCCAGTGAGCCTTGTGAGTATTCACTCACAGCGTCTCCGGCAGGGACTAATGTCGCTTGTCCGGGCACATAACCGGGGTTGATAGCCCCAAAAAACCACAACGTCCCCTCGCCGGGGGTGACCACATATGGCGGTCCGTATTACCGTTGTACTGACCGCTTCCACGCAACAACATCGATTGGAGAATGACGTGGCAGTTATTGAAGGCATTGGTGCACGCGAGATCCTCGACTCGCGCGGTAACCCGACCGTTGAGGTTGAGGTCGTCCTCGAGGACGGCACCGCTGCGCGCGCGTCCGTTCCCTCCGGCGCGTCCACCGGCGCGTTCGAGGCCGTCGAGCGTCGCGATGGCGACAGGGCCGTTACCTTGGCAAGGGCGTCCAGGACGCCGTTGATGCCGTCGTCGAGCAGATCGCCCCCGAGCTCATCGGCGAGGAAGCTGACGACCAGCGCTACATCGACCAGGGCCATGATCGACCTGGACGGCACCCCCAACAAGGGGCAAAGCTCGGCGCGAACGCCATCCTCGGCGTCTCCCTCGCCGTCGCCAAGGCTGCCGCGAAGTACGCGGACCTGCCCCTCTACAAGTACCTGGGCGGCCCCAACGCTCACGTCCTGCCCGTCCCCATGATGAACATCCTCAACGGTGGCTCCCACGCGGACTCCAACGTTGACATCCAGGAGTTCATGATCGCCCCCATCGGTGCTCCCTCCTTCCGTGAGGCTCTGCGCTGGGGTGCCGAGGTCTACCACACGCTCAAGGGCGTCGTGAAGGAGCGCGGCCTGTCCACCGGTCTGGGCGATGAGGGCGGTTTCGCCCCCAACCTGGACTCCAACGCTGGGGCCCTCGACCTGATCGTCTCCGCGATCGAGAAGGCCGGCCTGAAGCCGGGCGAGGACGTCGCCCTGGCTCTGGACGTTGCCTCCTCCGAGTTCTTCAAGGACGGCCTGTACCAGTTCGAGGGCGAAGGCCGCTCGACTGACTACATGGTGGAGTACTACGAGAAGCTCATCTCGAACTACCCGCTGGTTTCCATCGAGGATCCGCTGTCCGAGGACGAGTGGGATGCTTGGAAGGCCCTGACCGCCGAGATCGGTGGCCGCGTCCAGCTGGTCGGCGACGACCTGTTCGTCACCAACCCCGCCCGCCTGAAGAAGGGCATCGAACTGGGTGCCGCGAACGCGCTGCTCGTCAAGGTGAACCAGATTGGTTCGCTGACCGAGACTCTCGACGCCGTCGAGGAAGCGCACCGCAACGGCTACCGCACGATGACCTCGCACCGCTCCGGCGAGACCGAGGACACCACGATCGCCGACCTGGCTGTCGCCACCAACTCCGGCCAGATCAAGACCGGTGCTCCCGCTCGTTCCGAGCGCGTGGCCAAGTACAACCAGCTGCTGCGCATTGAGGGAGCAGCTGGGTGAGGCCGCCGTGTACGCCGGCCGCTCCGCCTTCCCTCGCTTCAAGTGAGCCTAGGCAACTAGCCGCATAGCTCCGCGCGGGCCCGCAAGGGTCCGCGCGGAGTTTTTTCGGCGTGGGGCTGAGCCAAAGACGCCAACTTAGGGCACGATAGAAGAATGGCTAGCCGTCGTCCTTCTTCCCGCCCCCTCATCGCGTCGTCGCTCCTCCGGTTCGGAGGCAGCGCGTACGACGCGTGAAATCAACGCGGAAAAGTCGCGCCAGCGCAGGGCGGCCGCGAAGGCTGCACAGTCGTCGAAGGGTGCCGAGGCCTCGGCGAAGCGCCAGAAATTGGCGAGGGACACCCAGAAGGAACAGGGGCGCAAAGCGCAGCTTTTTCCGCAGGGAATAAGGGCGTCGAGAAGGGGCTCGTCGCGTTCTTCGCTTGTGCGTCCCTCCGCGGATGGCTCGTCGGTCCTGTCCATCGGTGGCCTCGACGTGTCCACGCGGCTTCTTGTCGTCCTGATCGTCGCCGCGATCCTGTCGGTCATGTTGGTGCCCAGCCTCTTCCAGTGGTGGCAGCAGGAGCGTGAACTCGCGCAGATCAAGGCGCAGGTTGCCGAGCAACAGCAGAAGAACGTTGACATGCAGCGTCAGCTCGACCTGTGGAATGACCCCGACTACATCTCCACTCAGGCGCGCGAGCGCTCGGATTCAGTACGACCCGGTGAGACCCAATACACGGTCGTGGATCCGGGGCCGCAATATCAGGACTCGGCGCTGGCGGCCGCAGCTGCTTCCACCGGACCGGCGCGCCCCTGGGTGCAGCAGCTCGGTATCCCTGGTGGGGAAGGCGGATCAGCCGCCGAGTGCGACGCCTATCCCGTCGGCTGAGACCAGCCAGTCGGGACAGGCCCCCACAACCAGCCAAGAAAGCGGAGAATGAGCCTCGTTAACACCACCGACGCCACAGAAGAGGACCTGGAGGTCCTGCGTTCCCAGCTGGGCCGCGTGCCCCGAGGGGTCGTTGGTATTGCTGCGCGCTGCGTGTGCGGTCGACCCACCGTTGTGGCCACCGCGCCGCGCCTGCCTGACGGGACGCCGTTCCCGACGACCTACTACCTGACGCACCCGGCGGCCGTGAAGGGCGCTTCCACGCTTGAGGCCGAGCACGTCATGGAGACCCTCAACGAGGAACTCGCGGCCGACGAGGAGCTGCGTGCCGCCTATGCGCGCGCCCACGAGGGCCTGCATTCAGGCGCGCCTGACCCTGGGTGACGTTCCGGAGATTTCGGGCGTGAGCGCTGGCGGAATGCCCACGCGCGTCAAGTGCCTGCATGCCCTCGTCGGCCACTCTCTGGCCGCAGGCACCGGCGTGAATCCGATTGGGGATCGCGCGCTCGCGATGCTCGACGAGCGAGGCCTGTTCTCCACCTCCCGTTGCTCCTGCTGAGCGCTTTTTGCCCGTGCCCGCCCCGGCCTCGTCCGGAACTCACCCCGTAGAAACGAAGCGATGACCCGCGTAGCTGCCATTGACTGTGGAACCAATTCGATCCGACTGCTCGTCGCCGATGGGCATATCGGCGAGGACGGCCGTCCCCATCTGTCGGACCTGACCCGCCAGATGCGCATCGTGCGCCTGGGGCAGGGCGTGGATGCGCGCGGCTACCTGGATCCCGCGGCGATCGAGCGTACGGTGGAGGCCGCGGTCGAATACCAGCGCATGATCGAGGCCCTGGGGGCGACGAGCACCCGTTTCGTGGCGACCTCTGCGACGCGCGACGCGTCCAACAGCGCGGACTTCGTGCGTCAGATCAAGGCCGTCATCGGCGTGGAGCCCGAGGTCGTTGTCGGCACGGAGGAAGCCTCCTGTCCTTCAATGGCGCGGTGAGCGGTCTGGGTGAGTCTGTTACCGCCCCGATGCTGGTCGTCGATATCGGTGGTGGGTCGACGGAGCTGGTGGCCGGCTCGACCCGCGTTGAGCAGGCGATTTCGATCGACATGGGCGCCGTGCGTGTCACCGAGAAGTTCTTTTCCCACGTGGATCCCGCAGGCGGAGTGCCGCTCGAGGACCAGGAGCGCGCGATCGCGTGGATCGATGAGCAGCTCGATGGTGCGGAAAAGTCCGTGGACCTGGCGCGCGTGCGCTCCCTTGTGGGCGTTGCGGGCACGGTGACCACCCTGACCGCCCAGGCGCTGGGGCTCACGTCGTACCAGCCCGAGCGCATCCACGGCGCGCGCCTGAGCGCGGCACAGTTCGAGGAGGCTGTGCGCTTCATGGTCGATCAGCCGACGTCCGTGAAGGCTTCCCTGGGCTTCATGCCCGAGGGGCGCGAGGACGTCATCGCGGCGGGCGCGCTCATCTGGAGCCGCATCGTCACGCGCGTTCTGGCGCGCGCCGAGGCGGCCGGGCACCCGATCGAGCAGGTCGTCACCTCCGAGCATGACATCCTCGACGGCATCGCACAGGCGATGATCTGAGCGGAGCTTGAGGAGTGCGCCAGCCTCCCGTAGGCTGGACGTGCGCGTGCGCGTGCGCGCCCCCGTGGCCCAATTGGCAGAGGCAACCGACTTAAAATCGGTGTGTTGTGGGTTCGAGTCCCACCGGGGGTACTGACGGCAGGCCTCATCGACGAGGCTGGGGCTCGGCGGGCATACCTGACCTCGCGTGGACGCAGGGTTGCGCTGCGCGCATAATGAAACGTTTCCCACTGGTGGGTGCCACGTGCGACACTAGTGGCAGTACATCACTGACCAAGGAGGAAATATGGCCAACCCGGTGATGAATTCGATCGTTAAAGACTGGTCGACCCAGCAGACCACTCCCGCCGGATACCCTGCGATGCCCGGCTACCAGCCCGCTTCGGCGCAGGCGCAGAATCCCTACGCGGGTGCGACCAACCCGTACGGCACCCAGCAGGGCGTCGACTATTCGGGGCAGCCGGTCTACGGCACTGCGCAGGCTGGCACCCAGGGCTACCCGGTGTCGTCCAGCTCCGAGGAGCAGATGGCCTCGTACGAGGCGATGATGAATGCTCCCGCGGCCGACGCGGTGGATCGTGGAACGATGACGTACGACGACGTCGTGGTCAAGTCCCTCATGTGCTTCGGCCTACTTCTTGTGGGCGCGACGGCGGGGTGGATGACGGGCATCGTTGCGATGGGTGTCGCGTTGGTGCTGTTCTTTGCCTCGTGCGCTGTGACGCTGGGCCTGGCGTTCTTCATCCGTTTGTCGAAGAAGATTCGCCCGGGTGCCATCGTCGCCTACTCCCTCATTGAGGGCTTTAGCCTCGGCGTGATCTCCTACACCTTTGAGGCCTACTTCCCGGGCATTGTCATCAGTGCTGTTCTGGCGACCCTCGTCGTCATCGGCGTGACCCTGGGAGCCTTCACGATGGGCTTCGTGCGTAACTCGTCGACGCTGACCCGCGTCGCGGGAATCGGTTCCGTTGCCTTCTTCTTCTACTACCTCGTCACCTTTATGCTGTCGGTCACCGGCATGGTGGACATGCGGGCCGTCAACAACACCACCGTCTTTGGTATTCCGCTCGGCGTCGTCATCGGCGTTCTCGCGGTCTTCATCGGCGTCCTCTGCCTCGTGCGCGACTTTGATGCCGTCAAGGTCGGCGTCGCGAGCAACGTGCCCGTGAAGTACTCGTGGCTGTGCACCTTCGCCATCATGACCGACGTCATCTGGATCTACCTCGAGATCCTCAGGATCCTGTCCTACCTCATGCGCCGCAACTGACGCGCCGCTTCACCGACACTAAGGAAAGACACCATGGAAAACATCTCTGTTGCCGGCGAATTCGGCCGCAAGCCCGCCCTGTCCTTCGGCGGCACCCCCTCCGACGAGCTCGTCGTCGAGGTCCTGCACGCAGGTGACGGCCAGGAGGTCGAGGCCGGCGATACGATCACGTGCCACTACTACGGTGCGGTCTTCGGCTCCGACGTGGACTTCGACAACTCCTTCGACCGCGGCGGTGCCCTGTCCTTCCAGATCGGCGTCGGAATGGTCATCCCCGGCTGGGATGAGGGCCTCGTGGGCAAGCATGTGGGCGACCGCGTCCTGCTGTCCATCCCCTCCGAGCTCGGCTACGGCGCACGCGGCGTCCCGCAGGCCGGCATTCCCGGCGGCGCGACCCTCGTGTTCGTCACCGACATCCTGGGCGTGAACTGATTTCACGCGATGTGGGGCAGGCCGGCACAAACGTGCCGGCCCGCCCCACATCTGTGTCACGCATCGGCTACTCGCGGGGGAGAGCCGGGCAGGCAACGCCGGTGCGCGCGTGGCACTCGTAGCCGCCCGGGGTCTTGAACAGGTACTGCTGGTGGTAGTCCTCCGCGTACCAGAAACGTGCGGTGGAGTCAGCATCGGGAGCGGGGAGATGACCGTTTGAATCGGGCCGAAACCGCGCTCAGTGAGCACCTCCTGGTAGGCCGCTCGCAGGGCGGTCGCGTCGCGCAGCTGCTCGGGTGTGGTCGTCCAGATCGCAGAGCGGTACTGGTCGCCGATGTCGTTGCCCTGTCCGCCGACCTGCGTCGGATCGTGGATTTCGAAGAAGAGACGAACCAGGTCAGCGGCGCTCGTGAGCGCGGTATCGAAGATGACGCGCACGGTCTCCGCATGCCCCGTCGAATGAGAACACACCTGCTCGTACGTCGGATTGGGGAATCGCCGCCCATGTAGCCGGTAGCCGTGGTCACGACCCCGGAGCGTTCCACAGGGCCTTCTCGACGCCCCAGAAGCAACCCGCGGCAAAGTAGATGACCTCCTGGCCCGCCCCGGCCTCGTCCCTCATGTTCGAGCCGAGGACCGCGTGCGTGGAGATGTGAACGTTCGTGTGTGCCTGCTTGAAAAACGATGTCATGGGTCCCAGTATGCGCTCCTCGGGGCGGGTGAGCGCGCTGCGCGAACGGAAATGAGGGACTGGGCGGGTACGCTTAGGGGTGAATGAAAAAGGAGGGACCGTGGCCGACACTCAGGAACAGGCGCGCTGGAAGCTATCCGACCTGATGGGCAGACTTTCAGCTGCCCTACCAACGAAGCACACAGATGAGCCCGTGCCCGCACCCGTCATGGTGTCGGTGCGCGAGGAACACGAGGATGAGCGCGACGTGGCAGCCGCCGTCCCGCGCACCCTTCGCGTCGCAGCGGCGATCTCGTGGCGCACTCTCGTCGTCGTCGGCCTGGTCATGGCCGTCCTGTGGGGCATCGCACGCCTGACGATCGTGATCATGCCGGTCGCGATTGCGCTGACGGTGGCGGTGCTGCTGGAGCCCCTCGTCTCCTGGATGCGCCGCCGCCTGCACTTCCCTTCGTCTCTCGCAGCAACCGTCGGCCTGCTCGTCTTCTTTGCGGCCGTCGCCGGTGCGCTGAGCCAGGCCGCCGCCGAACTTATCCAGCAGGTCCCGCAGCTGGCCTCGGAGGCCGCGGACGGCTTCCACGCCCTGCTCGATGCGATCCTGCACAACGAGTTCCTGCAGAACGGCCCGTTGAAGATCGACACGACCGTCCTGACGGCCGCGGCCGAGCAGCTGCGTTCCGAGCTGGTGAACTGGCTGAATACCAACAAACAAACGCTGGCGACCGGTGCCCTAAGCATCACCTCGTCGGTGGGCACGCTGGCCACCTCCGGCCTGACGATGCTCTTCTGTCTGTTCTTCTTCCTGAAAGAGGGCCGCTCGATCTGGCTGTGGTGCGTGCGTCTGCTGCCCGCCCCCGCCCGCGTTCCCGTCCACGAGAGTGCGATCCGTGGCTGGGCAACCTTCGGCTCCTATGTCCGCACGCAGATCCAGGTGGCGGCCATCGACGCGACCGGCATCGCGCTGGGCGCGTTCTTCCTGGGCGTGCCCCTGGCCATTCCGATCGGCGTCATCACGTTCTTCGCGGCGTTTGTGCCGATTCTGGGTGCCCTGACGTCCGGCGTCATCGCGGTGCTGGTGGCGGCCGTGAACGGCGGCCTGACGAAGGCGGTCATCATGCTCGTCATCATTCTGGTGGTCCAGCAGGTTGAGTCCAACATCCTGCAGCCCTTCATGATGTCGAACGCTGTCTCCCTGCACCCTGTCGCCGTCATGCTCGTCATCACCGCTGGATCCGCGATCGCAGGCATTGCGGGCGCGATCTTCTCGGTGCCGATCGCTGCCTTCATCAACGCGACCGTCATGTACCTGCACGGGTACGACCCGATGCCCGAGCTGGCGACCGCTCAGGACCGCCCGGGTGGCCCTCCTGGCATCCTCGAGGAGAAGATCGCCGCCTCCTACGCGGGCAAGCCCGATACGCGCCCGTACGTGGCTCGCGCGGAGTCGAACGAGGACGAGGTGGTGGTGTCTGCGGATCTCCACGTCGAGGCCCACGTCGAGTCGGAAGGAGACGCGACCCGGGAGGAAGTTCCGGCTGGCGAGAAGCAGAAGCCGGGAGAGCCTCCGACGCCCCACGTGGAGGCGTAAGGCTTCCTCGCGCGCATATGTAGCGTGAGGTTTATAGGACTTTTCGTGTTGCTGGTAGGTGACTTTTTGGCTTTCTGGTGCGGGAAAGTCGGTATTTTAGTTGGTTGGGACCAACTATGAGGATGGACAAATCGTGTTGCTGGTGGCGTGACTTTTCGGCGCCGACGGTGCGGTCACCGTACGCAACGAGAGGCGGGTTCCTTCGGGGTCCCGCCTCTGTCGTCTCCCTGGGCATATAGAGAGCGTCGGGACGCCTGCGAGTCGTCAGGCCCCACTTCTGTTTCTGTGAGCTCATCCTGCGCACGTGAACCCTTTACCTCGCATGCTAACCCGATAGGTGGTGGCCTGGGCCCGGCGGGTGGCGGCCTGGGCCCCTTCATGCGCACGTTAACCCGTGAGGTGGCTACCTGGGCGAGCTGCCCACCATGCCACCTGATGTGTCCCGGGTATTGTGGAGAGTGTCTTAGGCCGGATTGGAGGTTTGGGATGTCTGGTCAGCGTAAGTATTCGATGGAGTTGCGTGAGCGTGCGACGCGTATGGCGTTGGAGGCTCGTGCTGATCCTTCTAGGCGCAAGGGTGCTATCAAGCGTATTGGCGGCCAGTTGGGGGTCAATCCTGAGGCGTTGCGTACCTGGGTGCGTGCCGTGGAGCAGGGCGGACGCAATGAGCGCGGCGAGGTCAGTGATCAAGAGGCCCGCATCCGGGCGCTGGAAGCTGAAAACCGTGAACTGCGCCGAGCCAATGAGATCTTGAAGGCGGCGTCAGCTTTTTTCGGGGCGGAGCTCGACCGCCTCGCGCGTTAGTTTACGATTTCATCGAGGCCAACCGGCATCGGTGGGGAGTCGAGCCGATCTGCACCGTCTTGTCCCAGTCAGGGGTGCGGGTTGCTCCCAGTGCCTATTACGCTGCTCGGACTCGTGCCTTGTCGGCGCGCAGCGTGCGCGACGAGGCGCTCACAGACGTGATCAGACGCGTGTGGGAGGAGAACTACTGCGTGTTCGGGGTGCGCAAAATGCACGCCTTCCTCAACACTCACGAGTTGGGCGTGGGACACGTGGCGCGCTGCACGGTCGAGAGACTGATGCGGCGTATGGGTATTCGTGGCGTGAGTCGGCGCCGGACCCGCCATGTCACGGCCTCAGCACCGCGCCATGCATGCCCCTTGGACCTGGTCAATCGGCATTTTGGGGCCCATGACCTCAACGAGTTGTGGGTCGCAGACATTACCTACGTGCCAACCCAGGCTGGCTGGGTCTACGTCGCTTTCGTTACCGACGTGTGCTCTCGTAAAAATCTTGGGCTGGAAGGTCGCGTCCTCGCTGCGTACTGACCTGGCCCTGGACGCATTGAACATGGCGATCTGCCAGCGACGCCGCGAAAACATAGACACTCGAGGGCTTGTGCACCACTCCGATCGGGGCGTGCAATACCGCGACGTGCGCTACGGACAGGCACTAGCCCAATGCAAGGCCATAGCCTCAGTAGGATCCACCGGCGACTCCTACGACAACGCTCTCAGCCGAGGCCTTGAACTCCTTATACAAAGCCGAACTCATCTACAACAGCACGTCCCTGGCTACGCCGGCCCTGGCGCGATCGGCGCGAGGTCGAACGCGAAACCTCAGCCTGGGTCCACTGGTACAACACAAGCCGCCCTCACCTCGCCCTGGGCGGAATCACACCGCAACAAGCAGAAAACAAACACACAACAACACGAAAGAAAGCGGCCTAAACAAGCCTCCACAAAACCCGGGACTTGACAACCAATAGGGTTTAGCTGCGCATTGAAGGGTTAACACTGCCAGTAGACGGGCCCAGCTACCGTCACGGCCTCGCACGATCGCTGTCACCGCAACACAATCAGCCCTCGCGAAGCAGCGCAGCCCCACGCGCGCTCCCTCACTCGCACGTGGGCCCTATCATCCGCACGTGGGTGCTCTCACACGCACGTTCACCCGATGACCTGCACGCAGGCAACGCCGCCCAGGTGCACATCTAGGGGTTGACGTGCGCATCAACGGGTTAACGCGCAGGCTCAGAGGTTCGCGTGCGAGCAGCACGCCGCGATTGACACCGAATCCGCCACATTGCCTCACAATGACCGATTTTCGGAGTATTTTGCCCAATGGGTCTGCAGTTTGGCGGTCGCACCACCTCACGTCGCGGCCTGACCACCACTAAACGGGGGGAATTGCACTACATGAGGCTCCGACACGCCGTCGACACGCCGAAGAAGGGCTTCATGTAGTGCAAAACCACCATCGCTGGCGGTGCGGCAAGCGCCGTAGGGCCAGGCTTCGGCACCCATGGGCGGCAAGGACTGGCCGCGCCGCCCACTGGCACACACAGCAGCCCGGCCCCACAGCCGGGTCCGGTGCCCAGAAAATCCGTGGGCCCGCAAGCTACAACCAGCGCCACACAGCAACACGTAGTGTCCTATAACCCTAGCGTGAAGCGGGTCCCACCAAGAGGTGGGACCCGCTTCGCATTGATGAGGGGTAGGCAAAGGCCGGGTGGGCCTGCTCGCTTGGGAGCTCAGCCTTCGAAAGGCTTTGCGTCGAGAATCTCGACGTCGATCATGCGGCCCGTGGGGGCCTCGAAGGAGAGCTTGTCGCCGGCCTTGTGGCCGATGACCGCGGCGCCCAGGGGAGCCTGAGCGGAGAAGACCTGGATACCCAGGTCGCCGCCGGCGTCACGCGAACCGAGCAGGAATTTCTGCTCGCGGCCCGCAACCAGCGCGGTGACAACCATGCCGGGCTCGACGATGCCGTCGTCGGCGGGGGTCTCTCCGACCTCTGCGTGCTCCAGCATTTCCTGGAGCGCCTGGATGCGGGTCTCGTTCATGGACTGCTCGTTGCGCGCGGCGTGGTAGCCGCCGTTCTCGCGCAGGTCTCCCTCCTGGCGGGCAGCATCGATGAGGCGCGCGATCTCGACGCGCTTGACCTCGACGCGCTCTTCAGCTCGCTTGCAAGCAGGTCGTACTGGGCCTGCGTGAGCCACTGTGTGTCAGCCATGGTTCCTCCAATGACGTGTCAGTAATCGAGCGCCGACACACGGGTGTCGGCGCGCATGGTGTCGAGTGTAGCAACATTGCGCCTGGCCGGGCGGCGCGTCAGGAATTCAGGACCGCCAGGTAGACGGCGACGCAGTGGCAGGCCCACGCGGCGACGGTGAAGGCGTGGAAGATTTCGTGGAAGCCGAACCAGGTGGGGGAGGGGTCGGGCTTCTTCGTGCCGTAGACGACCGCTCCCAGCGTGTAAAGGACGCCTCCGGCGACGATCAGCCACACGACGATGGGGCCGCCGCCCGCCCACAGCTGCGGCAGGTACCAGACCGCGACCCAACCGAGCGCGACGTAGACGAGGGTGGTCAGCCAGCGCGGGGCAGTAGGCCAGAAGAGGTTGAGAACGATACCGACGACGGCTCCGCCCCAGACGACCGACAGGAGGACCGTCGCGTCGGATCGGTCCAGGAGCGCGATCGTGATCGGCGTGTAGGTGCCCGCGATGAGCAGGAAGATGTTGGAGTGGTCCAGGCGCTTCCACATGGTCTCCCAGCGCGGGGCCCAGTAGAAGCGGTGGTAGGCCGCGGAGACACCGAAGAGGACGAGGGAGCACGCCAGGTAAACGGCGGAACCGATCTTCGTCGGAGTCGTAGGTGCCAGGCAGACGAGGACGATGGACGCGCCAAGGACAGCGGGGTGGCGGCCAGGTGGAGCCACCCGCGCAGCTTGGGCTTGATCTGCACGAGCTGGCCCGAGAACCACTCTTTGGGCTTGAGCGATGCGATCTTCATCCGTTCCCCCTGTCAACCTGTCAACATTTCTTACGAGTCCGTAGGTTACTACGCCGTAACTTATTGTGGCAGGCGTGTTCTCGCACTCCGAGAGTACTTGTGTTTCCCTGTGACCCACGGCGCGATACCCTTAATGACATAAGAGTACGCAGCGCCGCAGGGTGCGACAGTAGGGAGGGACATCATGGCCCAGTGGAACATGCTCTACGACATGTACGAGCGTCGCCTCAAAGCCGAGCTGTCTGACGCCGCCGTTCCCGCACACATCGGCGTCATCCTGGACGGTAACCGCCGCTGGGCGAAGTCACTGGGTGCGACCGCCTCGCAGGGGCACCGCGCTGGTGCCGGAAAGATCAGCGAGTTCCTCCAGTGGTCCGACGACGCGGGTGTGTCGATCGTGACGCTGTGGCTCCTCTCAACCGACAACCTCTCGCGCGATGCCGGCGAGCTGGGCGAGCTGCTGAGCATCATCTGCGAGGCCGTGTCGCTCCTGGCGGATCAGGGGCGCTGGAAGCTGGCCGTGGTCGGTGACCTGTCCCTGCTGCCCGAGAAGGTGGCCGAGGACCTGCGTGCCTCCGTCGCGCGCACCGCCGACGTGCAGGGAATGACCGTCAATGTCGCGGTCGGCTACGGCGGCCGACACGAGATCACCGAGGCCGTGCGCTCCATGATGCGGAGAGGCATCGGCCCAGGGGCGCACCCTCGACGAGCTCGCCGACTCCTTCACCGACGCGGATATCACCGCGCACCTGTACACGAAGGACCAGCCCGACCCCGACCTCGTCATCCGAACGTCGGGCGAGCAGCGCCTGTCGGGCTTCATGCTGTGGCAGTCCGTGCACTCCGAGTACTACTTCTGCGAGGTCTACTGGCCCGACTTCCGTCGCGTCGACTTCCTGCGAGCCCTGCGCTCCTACGCGCAGCGCGAGCGCCGCATGGGCAAGTAACCGTGCGCCGAGCGTGCCGCGCGTTCGATGAACGAGGCCGGCTCCCGATGTGGGGACCGGCCTCGTCACGTGTGTGTGGCGTGCTTAGGAGAGTTCGTGCGCCCAGGGCGGGTTTGCGCCCTTGCGCGAGACGGTCACGTCGGAGACGGCGCTGGCGCGGTCGATAATGGCGCGGACCTGCTCCTCGGGCAGGGAACGTAGGGCCTCGCGCGCGTCGGCACCGCGCAGGCCCATGCCCCACATGGCGTCGATCATGCCACCCATGAAGGAGTCTCCCGCGCCGACCGTGTCGACGACCTCGACGTCGCCAGGCGTCTTCGTGAAGCGCACTCCCGAGGCCGTGGCGACGTCGCTGCCGTGCTTGCCGCGCGTGACGACCACCAGGGAGGGGCCCATGCCGAGCCAACGATCCACGACCTCGTCGCTCGGCGCGCCGCCCGTCAGCCACTCGATGTCTTCGTCGGAGACCTTGACGACGTCAGCCAGGGCGATAAAACGCTCGAGGGAAGCGAGCGCGGCCGTGGGCTCGCCCATGATCGAGGGGCGCGCGTTCGGGTCGAAGCACACGAGCGCGTGCTCGCGGCCGCGGGTCAGCGCGTCGAGGACGGCGGAGGCGCCCGGCTCGATGATCGCCGAAATCGAGCCCGCCTCGATGATCTGCGCGGTAGGCGGAACGGTGATTGGTGGAGCCGGCGCCCACTCCAGGTCGAAGGTGTAGGAGGCGGCCCCCGACTCGTCCAGGCGTGCCAGCGCCGTCGACGTGTGCGAGGCACCGCGTGAGGCCCCGGTGACGTGCACGCCGGAATCGTACATGTGGAAGTCGATGAGGCGGCCGCGCTCGTCCAGACCGATCCAGGTCGCCAGCGCCACCGGGCGGCCGAGGCGACCCAGCGTCAGGGCGACGTTCGCGGGAGAGCCACCTGGGACCTCAACGGGGAAGTCGGGCTGCTCGTACGTGATGACGACGTCGATGAGCGCCTCGCCGATCGCGAGAATGTGGGGTCCAGATTGCACCGTCATGGTGTCTCCTCGCCTGCGGGTGAGCGGATCTACAGAACGTACATTAGCGTGCTTCGGGGGTCGGGGGCGTCGCGCGTCCAGAAAGACGCTCCTGGGCTCCGTCGAGGATCTGGGAACAGCGGGCTGCCAGGGCCTCGCCGCGCTCCCACATCGTGAGAGTGTCCTCGAGCGGTGCCTGCCCGCCCTCGAGGGTCTGGACGATGCGCACGAGCTCGTCGCGCGCCTCCTCGTAGCCGAGGGACTGAGGATCGGGGAGCTGGTCGTTCGTGGTCATGAGAGTATTCCTTTGGGTGGGAGGTACAGGGGACGAGGCCGGGGCGGGCCCTGCCGGTCAGGCGCCTGTGTCGGGCGTGTCCGCGGGCGGAGCGGGATTCGTGGCGCCGACGACCTGGGCGACCATGCGGCCCGACGCGAGGATGCCTTCGATGAGATCGCCCTTCTTGATCTGCGCCGAGGAGGTGATGAGCGCGCCCGATGGCGTCTTCAGGAGTGCGTAGCCGCGGTCCAGCGTCGCCTGCGGTGACAGGGCGGTCAGCGTCGCGCGCGAGCGTGTCAGCTGCTGGCGCTCCGAGGCGAGCCGGCGCTCGATCGCCGATCGCAGTGCGGTGACCCGCTGCGCCAGCGCCGCGCGGTGCCCTTCGACGATCGCCTCCGGGCCCTGGAGCACCGGACGCGACGCGATCAGCGTCAGGTTCGAGCGCTCCGTCGCCAGGCGCGCCCCCAGCGCCCCGCGCATGCGGGTCAGCGCCTGGGAGATGCCGTCGCGCTCGCGGGCGCGGTCCGGCACGATGCGGCGAGCCGCATCCGTCGGGGTCGAGGCGCGGTAGTCGGCGACCAGGTCCAGCAGGGGAGAGTCGCCCTCGTGGCCGATCGCGGAGACGATGGGCGTGCGGGCGTCCGCGACGGCGCGCACGAGGCGCTCGTCGGAGAAGGGAGGAGGTCTTCGACCGCGCCGCCGCCGCGCGCGATGACGATGACGTCCACCTCGTCCATGGCGTCCAGCTCGAGGAGCGCGCGGCCCACCTCGGGCACGCAGTGGTCGCCCTGCACCGCAACCTCGCGGATCTCAAAGCGCGCGCTCGGCCAGCGATCCGACGCATTCACGACCACGTCGTCCTTCGCCTTGGCGCCCCGGCCGCAGATCAGGCCGATCGTACGCGGCAGGAACGGCAGCGGCTTCTTGCGTGCATCCGAGAACAGGCCCTCGGCGGCCAGGCGGGCGCGCAGCGCCTCGATCTGGGCGAGCAGGTCGCCCACGCCCTGCAGGTGAATCTCCGCCGCTTGCAGGTTGAGTCGACCCGAACGCTCCCAAAAGACGGGCTTCACGCGCGTCACCACGCGCGCACCCTCGGTCAGCGCAGTGGAATCCATGACGCCCGCCCACGCGGTCACCGTCATCGATGTGTCCGTCTGAAGGTCGCGCAGCGTCAAAAAGTGCATCTTCGCGCCCGGGCGCACCTTGTACTCGACGACCTGGCCCTCCACCCACAGGGGGCTCATACGGTCCACGTACACCTTGATGTTTTCCGTCAGCCTGCGCAGCGGCCACGGATTATCCCGCGTCGTATCAGCTGCCTTCGCGGCGGGCGGACGAGGCTGGGGCGAGCCACCCGAAAGCGGCGCAGCAGGAGTATCAGGCAATGTCACGTCTCTCAGCATGCCACACGAGCGCCCCCGACGCGCTGCCGCGCCGCGCCCCTGTGGGCAGCCCTGGCCTCGTCGATGAGGGGCGTGTGGGATTGCCACGAGCGCGCGCACGCCCCGGGCCGTGGGCGCTAGGGTGGACGCATGAATGAAAACGTCGACCTGCGCGCCAGCGCCGAGTCCCCCCTGCCCTCCTCCCATGGCGAGGGGCAACGGCCGTATCCTCTTGGCCGCCCCCGCGGATACTGCGCCGGGTGGACCGCGCCGTCGACGTCGTCGAAAAAGGCCCTCGAGCTCTACGGCGCGCCCGTCTACGTGCGCAAGGAGATCGTCCACAACAAGTTCGTCGTCGAGTCGCTGACCAAGCGCGGCGCGATCTTCGTCCAGGAGACTGACGAGGTGCCCGAGGGTGCCCGCGTCGTGTTTTCTGCGCACGGCGTCTCCCCGGCCGTCCACGAGGCCGCCTCCACCCGCCACCTCGCCACGATCGACGCGACCTGCCCGCTCGTGACCAAGGTGCACCGCGAGGCCGTGCGCTTCGCGAAGGAAGACTACGACATCATCCTGGTGGGCCATCAGGGCCACGAGGAGGTCGAGGGTACCTTCGGCGAGGCCCCCGATCATATCCAGGTCGTCGGAACCCCCGACGAGGTCGATCACGTGGTCGTGCGCGACCCCTCGCGCGTCGTGTGGATCTCCCAGACCACGCTCTCCGTCGATGAGACCCGCGAGACGGTGGACCGCCTGCGCCAGCGCTTCCCGCAGCTCATCGACCCGCCGTCGGACGACATCTGCTACGCCACCCAGAACCGCCAGGGCGCCGTCAAGCACATCGCGCCCCAGGTGGACGTCATGGTCGTCGTCGGCTCGGCGAACTCCTCGAACTCCGTGCGCCTCGTCGAGGTCGCGCTCGAGGCCGGGGCCGGCGCCGCCTACCGCGTCGACAAGGCCGACGAGCTCGAAGAGGCATGGTTCGAGGGAGCCCGCACCGTGGGCCTGACCTCCGGCGCGTCCGTGCCCGAGATCCTCGTGCGCGAGGTCATCGAATGGCTGCAGGAGCACGGATTACCCACCGTCGAGGTGGCCCGCACCGAAACTGAATCGACGACCTTCGCGCTGCCCGCGACCTGCGCGCCGACCTCAAGAAGGCCGGCATGGCGCCTGCGCGCCCCACGCGCCCCGCGTCGCCGGGCCAAAACCACACGAAGTAGGGCAACACCACCGGGGCTGCTCCGATAGGATGGGGGCGTGTCTCTTACTATCGGTATCGCTGGACTGCCCAACGTCGGCAAGTCCACCCTGTTCAACGCCCTGACCCGCGCGACCGTGCTCGCCGCGAACTACCCCTTCGCGACCATCGAGCCCAACGTCGGCGTCGTCCCCCTGCCCGACCCGCGCCTGAACAAGCTCGCGGAGATCTTCGGCTCCCAGCGCATCCTGCCCGCCACCGTGTCCTTCGTGGACATCGCCGGCATCGTGCGCGGTGCCTCCGAGGGTGAGGGCCTGGGCAACCAGTTCCTCGCCAACATTCGCGAGGCCGACGCGATCTGCCAGGTCACGCGCGCCTTCTCCGACCCCGACGTCGTGCATGTCGACGGCAAGGTGGACCCGGCCTCGGACATCGAGACCATCAAGACCGAGCTGATCCTCGCCGACATGCAGACGATCGAGAAGCAGATCCCGCGCCTCGAAAAGGAGGTGCGCGGTAAGAAGACCGAGCCGATCGTCCTCGAAACCGCGCGCCAGGCGTTGGAGCTGCTGGAGCGCGGCGAGCTGTTGTCGGGCCCCGAGGGTGCCAAGCTGGACCAGGACGCGCTGCGCTCCTTCCAGCTCATGACGTCGAAGCCCTTCATTTTTGTGTTCAACATGGACGCCGCTGAGATGGACAACGAGGAGATGAAGGACGAACTGCGCGCCCTGGTTGCGCCTGCCGAGGCGATCTTCCTGGACGCCCAGTTCGAGGCCGAGCTGGTCGAACTGGACGACGAGGACGCCCGCGAGATGCTCGCCGAATCCGGCCAGGACGAGTCCGGCCTGGACAAGCTGGCGCGCGTCGGCTTCGACACCCTGGGCCTGCAGACCTACCTGACCGCAGGCGAGAAGGAAGCGCGCGCCTGGACGATCCACAAGGGCGATACCGCCCCCAAGGCCGCCGGCGTCATTCACACGGACTTCGAGAAGGGCTTCATCAAGGCCGAGGTCGTCTCCTACGATGACCTGGTCGAGGCCGGCTCCATGGCCGCCGCGAAGGCCGCCGGCAAGGTCCGCATGGAAGGCAAGGACTACGTCATGGAGGACGGCGATGTCGTGGAGTTCAGGTTTAATGTTTAATCATCCCTGAACGAGGTGGTGGCCGGGTCGCGCGAGGGCGTGGCCCGGCTTTGCTGTTGTAGTGGATCAAAGCGATGAGTGCGATGTGGCCAGAATTTTCCTTGTTCTTAAGCATGCAGATTTAAGTTTGAAAGCCTAGGCTGTGTTTAATCATCAGACCAAAGGGGGTATGAAGTGGAAGCGCCGAATGTTGAACTTCAGCAAGTACTTGACGCGGCTCATCGGCATGCGGAATCGCTACGTGAGCCGGCTCTTCTCATAAATCTCCATCGTGATCTTGGGAAATTGCCTTCCGGCTGGGCTAATGATCCTGGGAAGAAAAAATCCGCTTTGCGCTGGGGGATCTTCCTAATGGTTTATGCTGCAACGGAGAGTTTCTTTAATGAGGTGCTTAAAGTGCCCAAGTCAACCAGAGTCCTATCGCTTAACCCTGACAAACTGAGGTCTGCTGGTAAACCTCGCGGAGTACGCCTGTTCACTCGCGAGTGGGGAGTGCGCACCAGGGTACCTGTAAATCCCTGTCACTCTGGTAACTATTCTCGGTGGGTCGTTTTCGAAGGTGAAAGTTTGCGGAATTACCTACGTGACATGAAGAAGTTGCGCGACCGTCTCGCACATGGTGGTGACCCATTTTCTACCTCGAATGCCTCTGGTGCGCTATGGGATCTGAAGGAGGGGGCTTCAATGAGGCTCATGGGAGTGGAAGGTTTCTTTCAAGCCTCCATTGATCTTGTCGCTCAGACGATTCTCGCTTTCGGTGGAACCCGTGAGGATATCCCGGAATGGCCGGAGCCTGTGAGGAGCAAGAATTCTGCAAAGAAGCTTCCTGCTCTAAGTTGCTCAGGTGAGATTGAAGTAGAGCAGTGCCCGGGGTATGCGCTCTATTGAATGCGATGGTAACTGACTTGCATCGTATTCTGACTTAGATTGACATTATCGTGTCGCGGAAAGGAGAACAATGATGTCTCTTGCGTGGTGGCTACAGCTTCTCATTCCTATTGCAATTGTGGCATTTTTTGGTGGAGATGGGAGAAGGTCAACCGGGATTGGCTATCAGAAGAACGATGTAAAAAGTTGTCATGGCGGGTAGTTAAGGATCTGTTTGAAAAAGCGCCAGAAGCAGGCGTGCCAGTCCGACTTCATCCTAGCTATTGGCTGTATTCTGAACTGAATTACTATGAGTGGTTTTACCTCTGTCGTTGGATGGAGTCGCGTGGGCTCATATCACTGCCGAATAGCTTGGGCGTGTTAGATATTGTGATGAAGAATGTGCCAACGGAGTTAGCGTTGACCATAAAATCATGGAACCTGATCATGAATAGAGAGAATCGACCGAACATATCCATCGGATCTATTGGTGACGATAATGGGCCTGTCAATGTTGGCGGGGATCAGATCGTTATTTTTGGGCAAGGGTTGAGTGGAGATGATCTAGGAGCTCTCGTTGAGGCTCTTCGGCAGGATGCGAAGACTTCGTCTGAGCCCCGCGCATCTTCGCTCCTTGAAGCGGCGAATACATTGCAAGACGCTGCTGAAGGGCGTGAGTCAGCTACGTCACCTGCAGTAACAGGCGCGTTGAAATGGGTGCGTCAGTGTGTGAGTGACGCGGTGAGTAACGCAGGTGGACAAGCGCTGCTAAGTGCGACTGTGGCGGCGGCAAGGGCACTAGGTTGGGTTTAGCGCTCGCCGCGGTCGTGTAGGCGTTACGTGCGCCAAGAGATGGTGGGAAAGCGGTTCCTCCAATCTCTGCAACCGTCGGGTAGCGCGAGATAAGGTGGGCTCTCTGCCCGTCGATTAAGTAACTGTCGCAGGAAGAATGATGAGCAACGATCCTCTAAAACTTGACGAGTCCGGAGAATGGGCAGGCCTCTGGTGGCTTTCGGAAGCACCTGACGAGCGACTGCCTGGTGTCTTGCGGTATGACGGGAAGGGCGGACTCTCCCTCTCGCTGATCGGAGCCTTCGAGGAGCGTATCTTCCAGCAGCTGGTGCCTGGGGTTAGGGATGAGCTTGAGGGCCTCAGAGTGTGGGACGTGATTTATGGTGTGGCTCAACAACGCGAGATCACACTCCTCGGCTGCGTTCCCATCAGAAGTAGACGGAGTATAGGCGCGCGGGTCGAAAGTCCGGATACGCAGATGGTGAAAGCGACGACAGCGATAATCGGAGCGCATGTTAGCGGACGAGAGGACGCGGCTTTTGAAGCGGCTGAGATATCTGTCGAAGACTTGATGCTCTGGGCTGCATCGTCCGTATTTTCGGGTCACCACGGTACTCGTAATGGCATGCCGGATGGAACTGGGGAAATCTCGGTGAAACCGGTCGCAGCGCAATCGGTGACGGTCAAAAATACTGAGTATCGTCTTGAGCATACTCATACCCTGCCATTCTGGGACTGGAGCAGGGGGAAAACGGTTGGACGCATGCGTGATGTTGTTTCCATCCGTGTCCGCTGGGCTGAGCCGTCCGCCCTCAAAACTGCGTTGGAAGCTGCGAGCCTGGTGCAAGATCTGATTGCGATGGCAACGCACCGTGCTGCTGGCGTCATCTGGCTTCAGTTGGAGCTTGCAGGACTGAGGCGCTCCTCCCAGATGGGCGGATGCTACCACCTCGGCGCGCGGATGTTCTGTATTCCCCTGTAGCAGTCGGCAAATCTGATGAGAAGGCTATCGATCCTGGCAGTGTTCTCTTTACCTGTGAGATGCTCCCGTTCGAAGAACTCATGCCGCGTTGGTGTGAGGTGCGGGGAAAATTGCAGGCGGCTATCAATATGATCCTGGGCCTGCGCTACGCCCCCGCACGTTTCGTTGAGAATAATCTTCTAATGGCAGTGGGGGCGGCGGAGGCCCTCCATCGAGGCCTTGGCATTGAGGAGAAGCCAATCTCCGAGGCGGAGTTCAAGAAGATTCGTAAAGTCATGCTTGGGCAGGTGCCTGAAGAGTATCGTGGCAGGTTCAAACAAATGATTAGAAACTCGCCGATGCTTCGGGACAGGCTTCTCGCCCTAGCTGCTCGACCCGATCAGGAAGCTATCGGGCAGATTGTCCCGGACGTCGAGCATTGGGCAAAGCGAACGACGCGTGCTCGCAATGACCTCGCGCATGAGGGAAAGACTCCAGACCATTCCATCGATGAACTGATTGCCATTGTTGATACCACGAGCGCTGTCGTGATTCTCAATGTTCTCCATGAACTTGGGTTACCAGCAGAACGACAACGTGAAATCGTGCAAGACCATCCGCGCTTCCGGATGACCTGTAGGAAAGCAAGGGAATGGCTCATGCCGCAAGAAGGTGGCGCCTGAACAAGGCAGTGGCCGGGTCGCGCGAGGGCGTGGCCCGGCTTTGCTGTTGGTCAGAGTGTGTGTGAGCGCGGACAGGTTCTGATCGGCACATCGCCTGATTGTGAAGATCGGCCCTATCCTGGTGCTGGAGGGTTCTATGCGATTGACAATTGACGTTGACGACGAGTCGCTTACGCGCGCTGCTGCCCTCACTGGAATGGATGACCACGCAGCGCTGATTCGGCGCGCTCTCGAGCTTCTGGTACGCATTGAAAGCGGGCGGCAGCTGTGTGCTCTTGGTGGAAGTGACCGAGATGCTGTGCCTGCTCCACGGCAGCGTGTGTGATGCTTTTGGGTGTGAGCCTGGTGGGATTCCTGAGTCCTGCGCTTGGGGGCGTATAGGCTTGCTGTAGGAACGGGAGGGAACCGATGTCTGTTGTAAAAATTGCTCCGATTCATCCAGGTGAAGTCCTTATGGAAGACTTCATCGAAGGCTTCGGAATTACGCAGCACAAGCTCGCCGTCGCGATCGGTGTTCCGCCCCCCGTCGCATCAATGAGATCGTCCATAGGAAGCGGGGGATCACGGCCGACACTGCTATGCGTCTCTCCCGCTACTTCGGCACCACCCCAGGATTCTGGATGAATCTGCAGATGCGTTACGAGCTTGATTGCGCCGAAGATGCGCTAGGGGATACGTTGAGTGGAATCGTGCCCCTCTCGACGGTGGAAGTCGCCTAAAACGCCTCAGCTGACGAGGCAGTGGCCGGGTCGCGCGAGGGTGTGGCCCGGCTTTGCTGTTGGGTGAGTACGAGTGTGAATCGTGTCGTCGGTCACCTGGGTGGTAGGGTGTGGCCATGACGACGGATAGCCAGTACTCATGGCTGTGCTTCTCAAGGAGGCAATGATGCAGACGACGGCTCTTGGCGACGATGGTGTGCAGACCACTCGCTACTGGCTCTATGCCCCCGGCGAGGATGCATGTATGTGGGAACAGTTCTACGAGTGTGGCGTTATGGGGCTCGGATGGCGTCAGCTCGGTGATTTGTCCGTATGCGTGAGTAAAAAAGATGTGAAAAACGGATGCTCGAGGCCTACCCTGAATACGGGAGACAGACGAACGACATTCATGCAGCCTGGCAGTTTGTGAAGGAGATGAAGCCGGGCGATGTTATCTTCGCTAAGAAGGGACGTTCCGAGATCATTGGGCGTGGTGTGGTCACGGGTGAGTATGTCTATGACGAAGAATGGACGCTATTTCCCCACATTCGCAAGGTTGACTGGACTCACACTGGGCAGTGGTCTATTGATGAGCACTTACCGATGAAGACGCTCACTGATGTCACCTACAAACAGGTCTTCGTTACGCTGATGGAGTCTTCTTTTTCGACAGCGAAGAAGCTGCCGCTATAGAGGAACTGACGGCGGTATTCCCCGAGTATTCCGCTGAGGAGTTCTTAAAGGCTGTCTACATGGACCGCGATCAATACAACGCGATCGTGGGCCTGCTCAAAACAAAGAAGAACATCATCCTGCAGGGGGCGCCCGGTGTTGGTAAGACATTCGTCGCCAAACGCCTCGCATACTCGATGATGGGCGTCAAGGACGTTTCGCGCGTCAAGCTTGTACAGTTCCACCAGAGCTACTCTTACGAGGATTTCATCGAGGGGTATCGTCCCTCCGGCGCGGGGTTTGAGTTTGAGCTGGTGAAGGGTGCGTTCTATTCCTTCTGCAAGAAGGCAGCTGAGGATGAGGAGAACGACTACTTCTTCATCATCGATGAGATTAACCGCGGCAACCTCTCCAAGATCTTTGGCGAGCTGTTCATGCTCATTGAGAACGATAAACGCGGAAATGAACTCCAGCTCCTCTACTCTCGCGAACTGTTCAGCGTTCCCGCTAACGTCCACATTATCGGCATGATGAACACGGCGGACCGCAGCCTTGCGATGCTCGACTATGCGCTGCGCCGCCGCTTCGCTTTCGTGGAACTGCGCCCCGCCTTCGACTCCGACGGCTTCCGTGAGTACTGCTCCGGCCTCGGCAATCCGAGGTTCGAGGCCCTGGTGCGCGAGGTGGAAGCCCTCAACCGTGCGATCGCCGAGGACGAATCGCTCGGCGAAGGCTTCTGCATCGGACACAGCTACTTCTGCAACATGAAACCTGAGATCTGTACCGGCGCAGCCCTGGACTCGATCGTGGAGTACGAGCTCATTCCGATGCTCAAGGAATACTGGTTCGACGAGTCAAAGAAGGTCCAGGATTGGGAACGTAGACTGCGCAAGGCGCTGCATTGAATCGAATCCGCAACCTTTACTACATGCTCGCCTACGCTTTCTCGGCGCTCACCGAGCAGGGCTACCGTTCCGTGGCCACGGAGGACTTCGACAACGCCGCCGAGCTATGCGCCGCCATCCTCGAGCGAGGCGTGTCCCTGCAACTCAAGCGAGGCCTCGGGCAGGAGTATGTGAATCGGACCGAGGCACGCTCCTCCTGCGCGGCAAAATCGAGGTCACCGAATCCGTGAAATCGCAGGCGTTGCTGCGCCGACAGCTGGTGTGCTCCTACGACGAGTTCAGCGTCGATACAACGATGAACCGCATCATCAAGGCAACGGTCGCGCTGCTCGTGCGCTCGGATATCTCGAAGGCGCGCAAGAAGAGCCTGAAGAAGCTCATGGTCTTCTTCGCAGACGTGCGCGAGATCGACCTGCACACGGTCGACTGGAACATGCGCTTTGAACGCAACAATCGCACGTACCGCATGCTGATGGCGGTGTGCTGGCTCGTCGTCAAAGGACTGCTTCAAACCCAGAGCGACGGCAGCGTGCGCATGATGGATTTCTTCGACGAGCAGCGCATGAGCCGCCTCTACGAGAAATTCATCCTCGAGTACTACCGCAGGGAACAGCCGCAGCTGCGCGCCAGCGCCTCCTTCATTGAGTGGGCGCTGGACGACGAGGCCTCGGAGGGTCTGCCCGCCATGCGCAGCGACATCACCCTGAGCGCTCGTGGCCGCGTGCTCATCATCGACGCGAAGTACTACGCGTCCACGATGCAGAGCAACTTCGACAAGAGGACCGTGCATTCGGGGAACCTGTACCAGATCTTCGCGTACGTGAAGAACAAACAGACTGCGTGCGAGCGAGCGGGGGAGGGCACCGAGGTTTCAGGCATGCTCCTGTACGCCGCCACCGACGAGGACATCCAGCCCGACGCCACCTACCGCATGAGCGGTAACCGCATCAGCGCGACGACGCTCGACCTGGACCGTCCCTTTGACGAAATCCGCGCGCAGTTGGATGGGATCGTCGAGGAGTATTTCCCGGGGAATGGTCCGTGACCGCACGTTCAACGGACGAGGTTGGGGCCGGGCGTGCACATCCGTGCGGTTATGGGAATGTGGGTGGGAGGATTTGCGTGATGGTTGCGCGGCATTCTTAGTATTTCGTGTCTGTTCTGCGCGTACCCTGATGAGAAAGGACGCGCCCCCAACGGTGGGGGCGCGTCGGAGGACACCTCACCGTGGAGGCACACACACCATGAAGGTCCCACCCCTATCCGAGAGACCCGACATCGAGGGAGATGAGCAAGACTTCCTCACCCCACCGTCGCGCCGCAAGAAGCGCTCCCTAGCAGCCAGGCGCGCAGCGTTGCGCCCGTGGGCAGTCGGTGTTGGGCTCACTGTGCTGGTGGCTGTGGCATCTGTTGGTGCCTACAGGCTGGCCGCGGGCATTGCCTGGGGGAACGAACACCCCAGCGCCGCCGCAACACCCACTGTGCACCCCGCGCCCATGCCATCAGCGTCGAGCGAGGCCGCCATGTCCGGCGGTTACGCAATCGGCCCCGACGGAGTCCTCGTACGCCCCACAGAGTTCGCAGCCGATACGTACACGAAGCCAGAACTGTCCGAGGCAGCCAAGGAAAACACAGAACGAGGCGCCGAACTCGCTGCTGAGTATGCTGTCGAGACACTCACTTATGCGTGGAATACAGGTGATACACAACCTTTTGCTGATATCACCGAGCCTGGAGAGAGTTTTCGGGAGACCTACATCAAGAACATCACCGATCTCTATGCAAATGGGTGGATGTATGACAATAGCTCTACCATTACGGGCATCGTATCGGTGGAACCCGTTACGGACGAGAAGTGGGGAGTGCAGGACGGCACTATTGGTGTCGTGTTTAAGGCATCGACCAACAATGGAACTGCTTGTATTGGTCAGCGAATCATTAAAAGCGATACGTCATTCGATGTGACTTTAGCGTTCTTTATGACCTGGAAAGACGGGCGCTGGATCGTTACTGGAGGAGGTGTATCGCGGGATGGCCAATAAGTTCACATGGATTGGCACCATCGTTCTCACAACGGCGATATCCAATATCAGTGTGGGCATAGCACTCGCTGACAGCAGCACTATCCCCCCGACCAGTTCTTGCGCTGATGCCTTCGGTTCACAACTTGGATTCTGCGCAGACGGAAGTAATGATGCAGCGAACATATATCTGCAGGAACAACAGAAGTATCACATTCCCATCGAGCAACCATCACTCGGCTATCCATGGACCCTGGATGATCAGCGAAACCAGCTGACAGCTGAAGGGGCGTTTGATCCCGCTGCTACCTCTTACAAAGGTCCTGCGCGTTGCATGAACGTGTACGTCAACAAGGCTCCCAACAGTCCCACGGTCTCCGACGATAACACGGTCGACAACTGTCCTCTCCCGTCAGACCCTGATGGAGATTCTAATCAGGATCCGGGGCGTATCCCCACGACGCGTGACATCCTCTATCTAGCCGCAACGACCATCCACCCAGACGGCGCGGGTCTGCACAAAGCGGCCCGAGGGGTGTCGTACACGAACAAGTACATTCCTACGCTCGTCGCCGCCACCCACCCCACGCAAACCCACGTCATCAACCTGCTGGGCCGCTACATCACCATCACGCTGACGGCCACGTCCTACACGTGGAGTTGGGGGGACGGAACCCCGGACGTGACCACGACCTCGCCGGGTATGCCCTGGCAAGAAGGCGTGGACCCCAACACCGATCCGGCTCTGATTCGCCACTACTACAAGGCGCCCAACGGGTGGAAGTCCTTCCTGGACGGCCCATACCCCTCCGCCACGCGCACCATCACGCTGACCACCACGTGGGCGGGTACGGCCACCAACCCCTTCACCGGTGACACCCAAACCATCAACGGCCTGGTCACCACCACCGAGACGACTGGACCGTTCCCGCTCGGCCAGCTCATCGTCAACAACACCGACACCTCAGAAGAAAAACAAGGACATTAAAGCGCAGAGCGGGTACGAATCTACGCCACCACCATGGCCGCCGTACCCGCGCACATGAGGGCGAGGCCGAGCAGGTAGCGCAGCGTGAAACGCTCGTGAAACGCCACGGCTGACACGGCAACCGTCACGAGGATCGACAGCTTATCGATGGGCACCACGACCGAGGCGGGCCCGTCCTTGAGCGCGTGATAGTACGCCAGCCACGATGCGCACGTCGCAGCGCCCGACGCGACGATAAACGCCAGCTCGCGGCCAGGGAATCGACCGAACCTCGCCCAGACGACCCTGCGCGCCCACGATCACCCACGCCATCGCCAGCACTACCAGCGTGCGCACCGCCGTCCCCGGCGTCGGATCAACCCCAGAAATGCCGACCTTTCCAAGGATCGACGTCAGCGCCGCAAACAGAGCGGACGCAAGCGCGAACGTCAGCCAGCTCCCGCCCCCGCGCAGCGCTCGAGGAAGGCCCGATAACTCAGAGGGTTCCACCATCAGGAGCGTCCCCGCCGTAATCGTGACGATCCCCGCCGCGCCCCACACGCTCACCGGCTCGCCCAGCAAGACAAGCGCGAGGACGATCGCCAGGACCGTCGACAGCTTGTCGATCGGCGCCACGCGGGACACGTCCCCTCGAGACAGCGCCGCGAAGTAGCACAGCCACGAGGCCCCCGTCGCCAACCCGGACAACACCAGGAATAGCGCAGAAGTCCCGTCGATAGAGGTAACGCCGGAGGCCGTTCCCGTCAGCGCCGCCATACCCCACGCCCCCGCGGCCACGACAACCGTGCGCAGCGCCGTCGCAACCGTCGAACTCGTCGACGCGACGCCCGCCTTCGCCAGGACGGCAGTCAGCCCCGCGAACAGGGCTGATAGAGCGGCGGCGAGGATCCACATGAGACCAGCGTAGGGTCGGTCCTGACGTTCTTGCATCGGAGCAAAATGACGGTGTGTCATGAGCGCCATCGCGGAGGAAAACTAGGCTATAGTTGTCGCATATCCAGGCCTCGTAGTGAGGCGACAACGGAGTGTAAAGGAACGAGATGAGCGAGAACCTCGACGAGCTTGGCATCAACGGTGAATTCGAAGAAGATGGCCGAGAGATCATCCTTGACACGAGCGGCGAAGCGGAACTCACGGACGATGCCACCGAGGGGGTCGCCGAGCTGCGCGACACGATTGCCCAGCAGGACTCGGAAGCCGAACAGTACGCGATTGAATTTCTCAAGAAGGTCGTGCGCATCCGCGGCGTGCGGATTACCCGCGACGAGTTCCTGCGTCAGGAACTGCGCAAACTCCACATGAGTGACGAAGCGATTGGGCGCGCCGTTGACTCCAACCCGGTGCTCGCAGGAGTGTCCCTGACCGATCTCGACAAGCTCGCGGATGGCATCATCTCCTTCGAGACAAACAAGTCCGCGGCGATGTCCTTCGCCGCCGGACTCCCCGGCGGCTTCGCGATGCTCGGGACGGTCCCCGCGGACCTCATGCAGTACTACGTGCATGCGTTCAGGATTATGCAGAAGCTCGCCTACCTGTACGGTTGGCGCGAGCTCCTTAGCGACATGGATGAGGTTGACGATGAGACCATCGGTGTTCTCGCGGTGTTCTTCGGCGTCATGCTCGGCGTTGGCGGTGCGGCCCAGTCGCTGACGACGTTCGCGCGCTCGGTCGCTATGCCTGCCTTCCAGAAGCAGCTGACCAAGCAGGCGCTGACAAAGACCTCGTGGTACCCGGTGATGAAGCACTGCCTGCGTTTCATCGGCATCAACCTCACGAAGAAGAGCTTTGCGCAGGGCGTCTCCAAGGTTATTCCCGTCATCGGCGGTGTTGTCTCGGGCGGCATGACGTTCGTGTCGCTCCAGTCCCAGTCCACCCGCCTCAAGGGGCACCTGCGCGAGCTGCCGCCTCCCGGAGTCGACGCCGAGGTCTGGAAGCAGTCGGTCAGCGATGCGACCCCCGACGATCAGGAGACGGGCGTGCTGGACAATGCCCAGCATGCGCTCGAGAGTACGACCCAGGCTGTCACGAGTGGCGCAAAGACTGCAGCGGCCGGCATCGCCGATGGCGCGATGACCGCGGCCGCCGGCATTGCGGATGGTTTCAAGGGCCTCTTCGGGCGCCGCCGGTAATGACATCCCCGACGAGGCCGGGGCTGCGCTCAACGGTGACGCTCAGCCCCGGCCTCGTCCCGTGTATAACCGGCCACTGTTTGCCCTCCTCGCGCGCCCGGGGGAATGAGA
>BNJV01001139.1_pt1 | contig 56385 bp, 76 predicted proteins | sample 8540591 | NCBI WGS metagenome assembly BNJV01 (sample SAMD00202457, study PRJDB9452) | human saliva metagenome | host: Homo sapiens | reverse complement strand
GAAGGTGCCCTGGGGTATAGCTGTCGTAGAGTAAGGAGTTTACGACGAGACAATACGGTAACAGCGAACCGCCGAGTGTGTGAGTTCGTTGGATTGATGTCAAAAGTTGCACTCGCTAAGTAAATAAACTGTAGAAAACAAAGGCTTGTTCAATTCAATGTATGATGAATTACTGGCACCAAAACCAAAGAAAAAGAAATAATTAAATTAGAAGTTGTAGGGGGGAGTATGAGAATCGGAGTTATTCAAGCAAGTTCACAAGCACCCAAAAAAATCAAATAATCTATGATGCTGTAGTAAAGTACGCTCCAAAGAAATCTGAGGTTATAAATTTTGGCTGTACGATAGAAGAAAATGAAAAATATTCGTATATAGAGATTTCTATTCTTGTAGGTATCTTGTTGGCAAGTAGGACAGTTGATTTTGTTGTTACGGGCTGTTCTTCCGGACAAGGAATGATGCTTGCTTGTAATAGTATGCCTGATGTCATTTGCGGGTATGCACCTACACCGAATGATGCCTATTTATTTGCCCAGATTAATAATGGAAATGCGATATCATTACCATTAGGGTGAAGATTATACATGGTCAGGTACTGAAAATCTCGAAAGAACAATAGAAGCTCTTTTCTCGGAGCCATTTGGGCAAGGATACCCAAAAAAAGTGAGGCAGAGAGAAAGGTAAGAGATGCTGAGAAACTTAAAGAAATAAGAAGAATCGGGCAGATTCAGTTTGAAGAATTCGTAAATGTACTAGATATATCATTGTTTGAATCAATAAAGAGGAAACAGAATGTAATTCAGAATGTAAAGGCGTATGGGAAGAAAGAAATAGCTGATTTAATGAAATGAACAAATTCTAGTTTGTCTAGGTAATACCTTTTAACGATAGCCTTATTTAATCATTAAAAGGTATGTGAATATGTTTTCAGATACAGACAAGACTACCTGACATACTTAGTGAGCACTCGTTTCAATTAGAATATGTGAGTTTGTTATAGAAACTTAGTTAAACATCTCGCTTTTTCATTTCAAGGCGAGAGGTTTCAAAGCTCCACTGGAGCTTTGAACTCCCCAAACCATTTGAGTCCCATAAACGCATCATACTGAGGCAGTATCGTTGTTGCGAAGAGTAAAAGGATGAAAATCTTTTATTTCAAGCGTTTTGTCTTTGTAGATAAAGGCAATTTTGACATCAAAAAAGTCCTAAAATGGTACATAGAAGTAAATGTATATGTGGATATCGTTCACATATCGGATAAATGAATACAACAATAAATATTTATATCTTAAGCGAGAACTATTCTATATTGTTCTCGATTTTTTTTTGCGTTTAAGGAGAAATTTTGTAGAAAAAATACAGTCGTCACGTCATATTGTGATTTCTTATCTAGTCCAACAAATGGACCTGGATATTGTTGAAGCAACAGCTGTGATGGCTGATTTGGAAAAGGGTGGCTTGGTTCAGATCCAATCAAGTGGTGAACTAGTGATAAAAGAGTTGGGAGATATCTCATGAAACGGATTACAACAAATCAATATCAAACGTCTGAGCGCTATTACAAGATTCCAAAGATTCTCTTTGAGGATGAACGGGGGACATGAAACTGAAAGTCAAGGTGATTTATGCGGTTCTTAAAGACCGCCAAGAGCTGTCTCTTAGTCTTAGTTGGGAGGACAATCCCCATTATACCAATTGGCTTAAGGATTTCTTTGGAAATACGGGTAGTCCAGTTAGTCTTGCCCAGTTCTTTCTAACCTCCTGGTAGGGTAATTCAGGAGATAAGTTACTCGAATGCCAGACAAGAGATATAGAGTGGTATTACTATATTGAAAAGGGCTTTTGTCAGCCAAACAGAGGTACGGCTCAAAGTGATTCTAAGGCTTTTGAAAGTGTACGAGGGGAGCTTTATGATAACTTGATTCCAGGATGTGGCGATGCTATGGCCAGTGTACCTGGAGAGTTGCAGCTCGCATCAACCAGTTAGGATTAAAATTCAAGGGCAGAAATGGGGAAAGATTCCTAATATCAACACCATGGGAAATGCTCAAGACATGGTGGCAACCGCTGCAATTCTGGATGGTGACATAGGCTCTATTCCAAGGGCTGGAGCTATGATCTCCATTGTCGATAGCCAGTTATGGAACCTTTGTTTTATATGGTCATGTGTCTTTCGTCTAGAAGGTCTATCCAGATGATTCATTTCTGCTATCAGAAACTAATGTTGATGGAAGACGGTTTTCTCAGGCAGATAGTGCCATGAGTTTTGCTTATACGACGAAACAGAGAGTCTTTACTTGAAATTTTCTAATATTTTGGTGACTTATAGTTTTTTTGTAAGTCACTTTTTTTATTATCAAAAAAACTTGCATTTTATCATTTAAATTGATAAAAATACGTAAAAAAATGATAAAAAAAGGAAAAAAACAATGAATGTTCAAAAGATAATTTCTATTTTTTTCAATCGTTTTATATTAATGTAAGTGTTGAAAAAAATAGCTTTAACTTTACCAATTAGTTTTGAAAAAAAGATTTCAATATGTCCAAATGAAGTTTCATAAGGAGTCATTTTTATTGATTAAAGAAAAGAGAAGAGGAAGTTTAGACTCATTTGTTACTCAAGCTCGTATTATGGGTGAAAAAGCTAGCATGGACGTTATTTTGGTATTTTCAAAGCTATCTGACATTGAAAAAAAACAACTCCTTCAAGCTAGAGTTCCTTTTGTAGATTTCAAGGGAAATCTCTTTTTTTCCTCCATTGGGATTAGTATTGAATGCTAATGATGATGTTGCAACATCTAAAGAATTAACACCTAGCGAACAATTAACTTGGATTGCCTTTTTATTGACAAAAGGTCAAAAAGTAGTAGATGTTGATATGCTTTCACAGGTAACTGGACTTCCAAACTCAACGATTTATAGATGTTTGAGGACTTTTAAAACTTTAGATTGGTTAAATAAGCCAAAAAAACTTTACACCTATACTGCATCAAAGAAAGAATTATTCTTAAAATCAGAGTCCTATTTATTTAATCCAATCAAAAAACGGCTCTTATTGCCCAATGTAGATCTAGAGAATATAAAATCTGCTTCTAGTCTTCTATACGGTGGTACTTTTGCTTTATCCTATTTGACTTTTTTAGCTGAATCGGATGAAAATAGTAGCTATGTCATATCACATAGACAATTCAATAAATTATCCTTGCCATTATCTCAGCATGTTTTAGAAGGCAAGGTATTAGAGATATGGCGATATAGTCCTTTTGTATCTGAATTTTGGAACGATTTTAAAGAAAATCAAGATAGACAGTTTGTAGATCCTATTTCTCTTTATTTGACCTTAAAAAGATGATGATGATCCACGTGTGGAGGAAGAGATTGAAGTACTAAAAAATAATATATTACAGTATCTAGGAGAAGATGATGCCAGCTAATACGAAAGCTATTTTTCAAGAAATGTTTGCGAATTTTCAAGACTATTATGTTTTGATTGGAGGGACTGCAACCTCTATTGTATTGGACTCGCAAGGGTTTAAAAGTCGGACAACAAAAGATTATGATATGGTCATCATAGATGAATTAAAAAATAAGGAATTTTATGATACCTTGAATCACTTTTTAGAATTGGGAGAATATCAAGGAAGTCAGAAGGATGAAAAAGCGCAATTATTTCGATTTACAACAAATAAACCTGAGTTTCCTTCTATGATTGAACTATTTAGTATTTTACCAGAATACCCATTAAAGAAGGAGGGGAGAGAGACACCCTTACATTTTGATGAAGATGCTAGTTTGTCGGCCTTATTATTGGATAAGGATTATTATAATATTTTGGTGCATGAAAAAGAATCCATTCAGGGATACTCGGTGTTGAGTAATCGTGGTTTAATTATTTTCAAGGCTAAAGCTTGGTTGGATATGAGAGAACGCTCTGCCACTGGTACTCAAGGTTTAAGTAAAGCCATTAAAAAACATTTGAACGACATTACTCGATTAACAGCTCTATTAGTAGGGAGTGAAAAGCTATCAAATATAACCTCTAGTGACACGGTAAAAGCAGATATGCACCGTTTTGTGATAGAACTTAAGTCTGTGATATCAACTATTCCTCAAAATGATGATATTTTTATTGAATAGGGATGAAGTTTTTGAAATTTTGAAAGATTTTTTAGATAGTTAAAATAATTGTAATCACATAGATATATCGAAATGGCCACACTCGGTTGTGTACCAGCTTTTGATAGATATTTTGTTTTTTTGGATTAAAATCACAAAAGGTTGTCATTGGAACCTATAACATTAAATCTATTTTACAACTAGTAATTTTTTTATGAGAACAACATAGAACAATTAGATTCAGTCCCCCAAAAATTTATTGTTGCTGACATGCTATATCCTCAAATGAAAATTCTTGATATGGGATTTTGGCAGATTGGTTTTGATTTAGATAATAAATAACTATTTACGTCTAGTCTGGAGCCAACTAATGGATTTACTTTTTAAATGGTGTTTTTTTCACCTTACAGAAAAAAAGAAAAAGAACTATAGTAAAAGGTAATTTACCGAAAAAAATATTTTTTTGGGATTTCATAGAAAACATCGTAACTATGAATTTGAAGAGATTGTTTTTTTGATTGAGAATCAATTTTCATTGAATAGCTTTTTAGATAATTAGCTTTTTAGAGTATGGTATGCTACATATTAATTTTTATTATTAGGGAAAGCGACTAGATAGCATCGTATTAAGATATTTTTTTACATAGATGATATTGCATTTTGAATTATAACAAAGGAGTACTAACATGCCGAAATATACCGACGAAGATATTAGAAAAATTAAATAAAATCACATTAAAAAAATTGCTGGTGATTATTTAGGCATAAGTTCACAAGCAGTTGCGATAGGTCTTAGAAATAATCTTCTTCCAATTGGTTTTGCTATTCATAACGAAGAAAGAGACAGACGTTTCACTGAGAGTTGGTCATATCATATTATCGCTGAAAGAATGATTTCATACAACCACGGAAAAACTATCAGAGATCCGTGTTGAGAATATTGAAACTAGTTTAGATAAAAATTATAGAGGAATTTAACGGTTTAAAATAAGATTTACTTTTTTTATATTAAGCGAAAATGCAGAAGTGAAGAATTAGAAGTTTTTGAATTTGCGTTTTCGCTTGGTAAATATAAAAAAATGGTGATGTAAAAATATAAGGGTAAAGGTGTTTCAAATGAAGATGATAAAGACCTTTTCTAGAGAAGAACTCTATGAAGAAATCTGGGAGATAAGTGCGAAACAAGTTTCATTGAAATATGATTTAAGTTATTCTGACTTACTCAAGAAATGTAAAGAATTTGAAATCCCAATTCCAAAGGGTAGTTATTGGTATCGTAAGAATGCTGGACAAGACTTAAGTGAACTTATCGTTCCATTACCACAAAAATGACATAAATGAGGTTCATATTGATAGAAAAAGTTTAAAGAACAGTAGAATTAAAGCTGCTAAACATAAAGAAGATAGTACGGAGGATAAAAACGAAGATACTGTTAAACTTGATACAACTAGTATAAGAAGTTCATTATCATTTATAGAGGACGATAAAAATAGAGCGTATTATTGAAGTAGTTTCAAACCCTAAACCAGGATCCAAATAAGAGATTACATAAATCTGTAGCTAATCTAAGAGATAAAATTACAGAGTGGAATAAGAGGGAAAAAAAGCAGCTTCTTATCCTTACTTTGATTCTAGGCACAGATATAATGATTTAAAAGAACCTAAATTTGTAAAAAGTATTTCACTAAATTCTCTTCCACGTTTATATCGCTTTTTAGATACACTAGTTACTGTAATTGAAAAAATCGGCGATAAAGTAACTTCAAATTGGGATATTCAAATTGAAAAGGATATTGTTCGTTTTGAAGTTATAGAATCAACAGACAAAGTAACTCATGAATTAACAAAAGAAGAAGCTAAAGAACTAGCAGAGTACAATGATAGCGTTAAGTTTAATAGATATGCTTTTAAACCAAGAATAAAGAAGTATGACTATATACCAAACGGAAAAATTTCGATTTAAGATAATAGATGGTAAATACATTAAAGATACTAAAGAATTCACACTTGAACAATCAATACCAGAAATAATTGTTTTAATTTACCAAGAGTATTATAAAGTTAAGAACTTACGACTTGAACGTGAAGAGAGAGAAAGACTATACGAAGAGGAGCAGGAGCGAAAAAGAAAATTACAAAAAAGAATCGAAGAAGAGAAGAAGCGGACAAAGTCACTTCTTAATATGTTGGAAGATTTTCAAACAGCAAATGATTTAAGACTGATGGCTGATAAATTGGAGATAGCAGGGAAACTTAGTAAAGAGGAAATTGATTGGATTAGATCCAAAGCTGACTGGATTGACCCAATAGTTTCTTCAACAGACGAATTACTAGGAATTAGAAATCATGAAAATTCTAGAGAACAAAAAGAACAATATCTAAGTGAGAAAAGGTACTACTGGTAACTTTTTCGTTAAAAACATTTTAGGAAAGCGATAACAAAAAAAGCCTTGAATTAAGGCTTTTTGTTATATTCCAATAAAGAACTTGACATAATTAGTTTCGTCCACTACAATAGAAGTTACATACCGCTGGTATGATAGAAAGGGACTGGAATGGCAAGAAATAGAAACTCACATGAAACTAGAAAAAAATACTAGAGGTCTCTAAAGATTTATTTTTTTAGAAAAAAAGGATTTGATAATACGTCAATACAAGATATCATAGATGGTTTAGGTGGATTAACGAAAGGTGTTATTTATCATCATTTTGATTCTAAATATGATATTTTTGCAAACGATCATTAGCGAAAAATAATCAAGAAATTTTTTTAATTATAATTGGAGAGGAAAAAAACTGGATTAGAAAAAAATACAAAAATTCTTTTGATGGATTCTTTCTCTAACTTTGAACACCAAAGGCTCGTCTACTCTGCTTCAATTATGCTAAGAAGTCCACGCTTATTGGGAGAGCAGTATCTAGGTTTATTTTCTGATTTTTTACCGGAAATTAGAGAAAAAGTTTACGAAGGTGTTGAAGATGGGTCTATTAAAACAGAATATCCAGAAGAGCTAGCAGATTTAATTGTTTTAACTCTAAATATTTGGATTGGTTTTCAAATTTCCGTTTTTTCATTAGTGGAATTAAAGCGTAAAATGAATTTCATTAAACTTACTTTTGAAGGTCTGGGGGTACAGTTAATTTCTGATGAAATGATGGACGTGATTTTCAAGTTATTTGATCACTTAAAAAAAATAGGAAATAAGTAGTTGCATGACATGCTTGTTAATACTAATTTCTATCTATGTATTATCAATTGAACGATCTATTATACATTTTGATACTTAAAAAAATAACATACTTTATGTGTGTTATTAAAATCCTATTTTACATACCGTAGGTATGTTTATTTTTGGTATATACATACCGATAGTATGTATATCCATTGCCTGTAAAATAAAGTTTATTTTTTTAAATATTTGTTGAGATTAGTTTGAATAGTTTATTCTTTATTTACACTTTGGAGGAAAGAGTCTATGTTGTCGCTTATTAAAATTGAATTAAATAAAAATTTCTAAATCTAAATTATTTTTTTAGCCTGGTTGTGTACTATATTTATAGTGTTAGGTATTACAGTAATAATCATTATGGGGTTAGGTACTGACAATAAACTAGGAGAATTCACTGGACAGGATTCTAATCTTATTAGAGTTACTGATAAATGGGAAGGTTGGGCAATTGTAGCATCATTGTTTTCATCTTTATTTACAAAAATCAGCATTTTTTTGATTTTCGAATCTTATTTATTATCTACGATTATTATTGATGAATTCAAACGAAGAACAATTTTTTTCAGTTGTTTTCTTACCCTATTTCTAAAAATAAAGTTACTATGGGGAAAAAAATTATTTCAGTCATTCTAATAGCATTTATTGCCCATTTTTTTCTGCACATTTAGTGATTCAATTATTCATTAGATTCATGGCTGTTGTAACTGAATCTAGTTATATCCCTCTAGCTAGTCAATTAATTAACTTAGCTGGAATAACGTTTGCAACAGTACTAATAGGGTTACTACCATTTGTTTTAGGTATGATTAAGCATTCAACAGCTATAACAATGCTTACAGGACTTGGTTTAGCAGCATTACTTTCTAATTTCAGTCCAGGAAGTTTATCTAATAATATTGCTGATAACTTATTCTTTTTGATATTTGCAAGTTTCATAAGTTTAATGATTACTTCATTTTCAATTTATAATATTTCAAGACAAGATATTAGTAACAAGTAGCATAGCTGAATTTGATTGAAGGAATGTGATAATTCCTTGATGATTTCTATAAAAAAAGAGACTGTATAAGTTGGTATTTATGCTCCGGAAGAAAAAAATTCTTGCATTTAAAAGCTGGATAAAGAAAGAGAGATAGAAATGAGAAATATTGTTGAAATAAAAAGAAGTTTTTTTAAAACAATTGATAAGGAAGAAGTTTTAAGTGGTATTAACCTTCAAATTGCTGAAGGAGAAATCTATGGTTTTTTTAGGACCAAATGGTGCAGGGAAAAACAACTTTAATGAAATGTATGTTATCCTTATCAACTATTACATCAGGTAGTATTGAAATTTTTGGAAAAAATCTACAAGAACACAGAGAGGAAATACTAAGTCAGGTTGGAAGTATTATTGAAACACCAAGTTTTTTTACGAAAACTTCACTGCAAAAAGAAATTTTGGAAATTCACGCACAGTATATGGGGAAAACTATTACTGAATCAGATATAATAAGAGCCTTAAGAATGGTCGGATTAAAAAATACGACTAAAAAAGTAAAAGATTTTTCGTTAGGAATGAGGCAGAGGCTTGGTTTAGCTCGTGCTTTTCTAACAAAACCTAAATTGTTAATTTTAGATGAGCCAATCAATGGTTTAGATCCAATAGGAATTCAAGAAATTCGAAATCTTTTGTTGTCGCTTTCTAAGGAGCATAGAATTACAATACTAATATCGAGTCATATATTATCGGAAATTTCACAGATAGCAGATAAGATTGGTTTTATCAAAAATGGAGAAATTGTAGAACAAGTCTCTATGAAAGAGATTAGAGAGAGAATATTGACTTGGAAGAATATTTTATGTCACATTTTCTAAAATGAAATTAAGAATTATGAGGTAGATTAAGGATGAAACAATTGATAAAGAACCATCAGAAGGCTTTTTTTATGCTTTCATGATATTTAATATACTGGTTCCTTTAACAAATATTGCTTTTTGCTTATTCTATTAAAGGTATTATTGATAGTGGTATGTCCCAAAATAAAGAAGCCTTAACTCAAGCGGTACTAGTAGGAGCTACTGTTATTTTCATCTATGCAGGACTGAACTTTATATCTCTTCGATTGAAAAATATACTTGTTAGGCAAATCATGTCAAGATACAAAAACAAGGTTTTCCAGTCTATTTTAGATAGAGATTATAGAGACTTTTCTAAAGAAAAATCAGGGAAATTTATTTCTGTATTAACCGAAAAATATGAAGAAAATTGAGCAAGATTATCTACAACAGTATTTTAATATTTCAAAAAACCTCTCCTTGATGATTTTCTCACTCCTAGCTATGTTTATAGGTAATTGGTTTTTGACCTTATTAGTTATCATTGCTAGCATCATTCCGATGATGATTTCAGGAATTATTGGACAAAAATCAGCCTCTCTACAAAATAGTGCTATGATTGCAGATCAGAAGTATTTAGCTAAGGTTAAAGATATTTTAGCAGGATTTCTTGTTATTAAAAGTTTTAATGTGAAAGATGCTATCTTTGAGGATTATAGTCATGAAAGTGAAAAATTGGATGAGATATATTTTATAAAAGGAAAATTTGATGTTTTAGCAAATGTTATTTCCCAGCTTTCAGGGATGATTGTTTTTTTGGTAGCTTTTGGTGGAGGGATGTATCTCGTATTTAATGGCTATACCACAATTGGAAGTGTGACAGCTATTGTTCAACTAGTCAATTTGTAGTAATGCCACTAAATGAAATTGGTATGGGAATGAGTAAATTTCGTGAAGGGCAAGCAACACTTAATGCATTTGAGGTAAAAAGATGTAACTGGACTTCAGACTGGTGAAACGAAAGAATATTTCGATGATGTTATTTCTTTTTCAAATATAGACTTTTCTTACCCTAATACTGAAGAAAAAATTTTTAATCATTTATCTTTGAAGATTCAAAAAGGGGAAAAAATTGCAATTGTAGGAATGTCAGGGAGTGGGAAATCAACTTTGCTCAATCTATTACTGCGTTTTTATGATGTAACAAGTGGACATATTTTAATTGATAATCAAGATATACAAGCTATTTCAGCAGAGAGCCTTTATAACTTAATGACTATTGTTCAACAAAACGTTTATATCTTTGATGATACTTTAAGAGCAAATATTACTCTTAATCAATTCTTCACTGATGAGGAAATTAAGCAAGCTGTACAGCAGTCAGGTTTAGAAAGTTATGTTTTAGAAAATGAATCTGGTCTACAAGCTTTATGTGGAGAGAATGGATCAAATTTATCTGGAGGACAAAAACAAAGAGTTAGTATTGCGCGTGCCTTGATTCGAAAAACACCAATCTTATTATTGGATGAGGCTACTTCATCTTTGGATAATCAAGTAACTACTGAAATTGAAAGTTCAATCTTGGATATTCAAAATTTGACTGCACTTGTAGTCACCCACAAGTTGAATGAAAACATTTTGAAAAGATACGATAGAATTCTCTTTATGAAAGCAGGAGTCATTGTTGAAGATGGTTCTTTTAGTGACTTGATGGATAGAAGAGGTGAGTTTTATAAGTTGTTTGAGTTGAGTGTGTAAGTTTGTTAGTGAAACGTAGCTAATCCTCAAAAGGTTTCCCAAACCTTTTGAGTCCCACAGACGCATCATGTTGAGTGTGTAGCTTTGCTGGTAAAAGCGTAAAAACCTTTTAACAAAGGGATACTGAAAAGCCTTGATTGTAAGGCTTTTTTTATGTTTTTTTATGATAGAATATAGGTAGTTATAATTGATAGCAACTAAGAAGCAGTAAAAATATTATTCATAAAAATAATCAAGATTAGGAAGAAAAAAATGACAGAAATTGATAAAAGGAATTTAAAAAAATTATCTTTATATTACATTTGGAATTACTTATATAACATGGGGGCTTCTCGCCATAATTACGCAATCTCATATTTTGGGATTAGAAACGATTATAGGGAGAACATTACATATAGTAGGTGCACTTGGACCAGCTATTGCAAGTGGCTTTTTATTTGAAAAAGGAATAATATAAAAATTTCAACATTTTGTATTTAGTAAGAAAGAAAATACTAGTATTTATTTCATTATTCACCTGTTAGCAATTTTTGATACTATTCTCTGTATCTTCCTTAGAATTTAACGGAGTATCAATTTATTTAATGCCACTATTCTTTATTCAATTAATTTTTTTGGTGGTGGACATGAAGAATTAGGGATGGAGAGGTATATTACAACCCTTACTTGATAAAAAAATATACATATTGGCAATCTAATTTGATTGTAGGATCAATTTGGGGATTTGGCATCTGCCTTTATGGTTTATAGTAGGAGAAAGTCATCAAGGATTTCCTTTTATTTTATTTTTTTATATATACATTATTTTTTTAAGTTTTGTTTTAGGGCTTCTTTATCGTCAAACGAAATCTGTCGGTTACTGTATATTATTTCATGCGTTCGCAAATTTGTTAAATCTCTATTTTTGTGTTGAAGATTAATCTTACTTTTTATTATCATTTTTTTATAGCTTATTTAATTTATACAATATTAGCAAGTAATAGAATTAGTAAGGAAAAGCAGGTGGAAAAAAATTGTAAAAAGATCTACAGGAACTTTTTCTGTGGTGGTATCATTCGTATTTTTTTCGGATTTAGATGGATACTATTGGGAAGTTTCATGGGGACCGAATTTTCAATTTGATGAAAATGGACTATTGAAATTTTTAGTAATTAAGGGAGATAGCAAAAAAATGGCTTCAAGTAAAGAATATTTAGATTTCATTTTTAGAACAATTGTCCGAGTTGGAAGAAATATCATATAGAGCAATGATGGGTGAGTATATAATTTATTATCGAGGGAAAAATCATAGGTGGAATTTATGATGATAGATTTTTAGTGAAGCCTGTCAAATCTGCAATAGCGTATATGCCGAATGTAGAATACGAATTGCCGTATGAAGGTGCAAAGGAAATGCTATTGGTAGATGATGTTGACAACAAAGAATATTTAACCGGCTTATTTAATTCAATGTATGATGAGTTACCTGCACCCAAACCAAAGAAAAAGAAATAATTAAATAAGAAGTTGTAGGGGGAAGTATGAGAATTGGAGTTATTCAAGCAAGCTCGCAAGCGCCCAAAAATCAAATAATCTATGATGCTGTAGTAAAGTACGCTCCAAAGAAATCTGAGGTTATAAATTTTGGCTGTACGATAGAAGAAAATGAAAAATATTCGTATATAGAGATTTCTATTCTTGTAGGTATCTTGTTGGCAAGTAGGACAGTTGATTTCGTTGTTACGGGCTGTTCTTCCGGACAAGGAATGATGCTTGCTTGTAATAGTATGCCTGATGTCATTTGCGGGTATGCACCTACACCGAATGATGCTTATTTATTTGCCCAGATTAATAATGGAAATGCGATATCATTACCATTAGGTGAAGATTATACATGGTCAGGTACTGAAAATCTCGAAAGAACAATAGAAGCTCTTTTCTCGGAGCCATTTGGGCAAGGATACCCAAAAAGTGAGGCAGAGAGAAAGGTAAGAGATGCTGAGAAACTTAAAGAAATAAGAAGAATCGGGCAGATTCAGTTTGAAGAATTCGCAAATCTACTAGATATATCATTGTTTGAATCAATAAAGAGGAAACAGAATGTAATTCAGAATGTAAAGGCGTATGGGAAGAAAGAAATAGCTGATTTAATGAAATGAACAAATCCTAGTTTGTCTAGGTAATATCTTTTAACGATAACCTTATGCTAACGTTAAAAGCTTTATAAATATGTTTCCACATACAGACAGGACTACCTGACATACTTAGTGAGCACTCGTTTCAATTAGAATATGTGAGTTTGTTATAGAAACTTAGTTAAAGATCTCGCTTTTTCATTTCAAGTCGAGAGGTTTCAAAGCTCCACTGGAGCTTTGAACTCCCCGAACCTTTTGAGTCCCACAAACGCACCACGTTGCATCTGTAGTTCTTCTGGTAGTAGCTTAGAAATATTTGAATGAAATATTTTTAAAGTGTTTGTATCCTAGCAAAGAGTTAAAGAGCGACTATCTAAGTTGGTAAATAACTTTAGGAGGTTTATACGTTATGCTTAGATCTTATGTAACCAAGAAGCACTTATTCTTCTATTTTATAGCGATTATGATTACTTGGTTGGAGGCTATTATTACACCAGCTTTGATTCAGTATATTGTCTCCAGTTTTACCAATCACCAGTTGCATTTGCTATGGCAGGTCTTGTTTTGGGGGATTGTTGGAAATCTGATTCTCTTGCTGGGTTTGGCGGGGAAACGTTATTACTACGCACGAGTGCTGACAGACTTCAAGTCGGGTATTAAGAAGGGGATCTTTCAGACTTTTCTATATAGCCGTCGGATAGCGGATGAAGAAGTTTTGTCAGACTTGGAAAATGATGTAAAACAGCTAGAAGATAATTATATTGAGCCGACTGTTATTATCATTTCTTCTTTGGGATTTACAACCGTCTCTATCTGTTACGCTCTTTGGACTAACTTTTATCTTGGTCTGCTCTTTATCATTTTTTATTCGATACCTGTCCTTTGTAGTGGAATTGGCTCTAAACGTTTGGATGAAATTACGAAGGAGAAGTCCTTAGCTAATCAAGTCTATGTCTCTCAAGCAACCAATATGATCGCAGGTGCTCGTTCCATACGGTATTATCGGGGACAAAGCTTGTTTTACAAACTGTTCTCTAAAGATTTGCACAAGGCTCTAAAGGAAGAAATCGCCTATGAAAAGCAGCGGACTATAAATAGTCTCTTTATCAATGGAATTGATGCTTTTTGCTCTGTTGCGCCTATTGTCATTGGTGGTTTCATGACCTATTATAACTACCTATCTGCAGCCAGCTTTGTAGGGATTTACCTCGTATCGTATAATATTGGCTATCAATTTCAGGAGTTATCTTACTTTATCAATACTAGAAAATCAGCCAAGTCTCTCTGTGATAAATATCAAAAATTGTTGGGAGTAGACTTGGATATGCCTTCTGTTCTCGAAGGTTCCGTCTTTCCTATCCAGTTAGAGAAAGTCAGTGTTGAGCGTGATGGTCAAGAAATCCTAGCCTCTTGTGACCTTACTATTGAGGAAGGGGAAAAGATTGCCATTATCGGAGAAAGTGGGTCTGGAAAAACAACCTTACTGAACCTAATCTATGGTGAAATTGAACCTAGTCATGGTCGGATTCGCTACCATGGGCAAGAACTAACCTCGGATGAACTCTATCAGGCAGGAGCTTACATTCTCCAGTCTAGTCATATCTTTGATGGTTTGAGCCTAGAGGAAAATATTGCTTTGGGACAAGAACTTGATACTGTAAGGATGGACGAAATCCTGCATCAAACTGGTTTGAAAGCTCTTCAAAACAAAAACCTTAGCAACCAGACTCTGTCAGGCGGTGAGAAGCAGCGCTTGGAAATTGCCCGTGCTCTCTATCACAATCGCCAATTTATCCTAGCTGATGAGGTCAAAGCCAATCTGGACTTTAAAAATCAAGAGAGAATCAGTCAACTTCTCTTCTCCCTCCCTCAAACACTCGTAGAAGTGATTCATCACTATAGTGAAGAGGACTTGAAGCGCTATGATAAGGTGATAAAACTGGAGAAATAGGTGGAGGTATAGATTTCAGAAAGGAGTGGCAGGTTTATTCTTTTTTGTGAGATATATAATAAAAACTCTGTCTAAAATATCAGTACAATTATGTCAAACGAGGGATGTATCTAGTGAAAATCCTACAGTAAGGAGTTTAAATATGAAATTCCATGAATTTGGTGATAAGAATTTGCCTCCTATCTTACTGATACATGGCGGTGGCAGTTCTTGGTGGAATTATCTTCGTCAAGCACGGATTTTGTCAGAAGACTACCGTGTTATTCTACCCACTTTGAATGGTCACGGTGAAGAATATCACATCGATTATGTTTCTACGGAAGATTCTGCTTTGGAGATCCTAGACTATGTCAAAGCAAACTGTGGTGGAAAGGTGTTTGCGATTGGTGGCGTTTCACTTGGTGGTCAAATTGCCATGGAGCTTTTATCCTTAGACAGCGAGATAGCTGAGAAGGTCATCATAGACGGAAGCCTCTGTATTCCTCAACCAAAGCTAGCTAAAATCAGCATCTTTCTAGTAGCTCTATTTGGTAAATTGATGTTCAGTAAATTCTCTTGCAAACTTCAATTAAGCATGATGGACAAACTCTATCCTAAACTGGCTTATCCAGAGGAAATAAAAGCATATTATTTAAAGGATCTGCCAAGGACACCTATCAAAACATTGGTGACCATTTACAAAACTTATATGGGGCGTTACAAGCTCAAGGACACAATTTCTGCTAGCAAGGCCCAGGTTCTGTATATCTATGGTGAAAAAGAATTGAACTGTGTGAAAGCATCGGCGAAATTATTTCAACAGCTACATCCAAATACGATCCTGTATGAAGCAAAGGGGTATAATCATGGCTATTTATCAGCTTACCTGCCTCAAGAATGGATTGATTTGGTGGTACCATTTTTAAAGAGCGATCCATTGGAAATCTGATATGCTGTAAGGAGGAATCTTATGCTAGGAGCAATAGTAGGAGACATTGTAGGTTCTGTTTACGAATGGGGCAATATTAAAACGAAAGACTTTCCATTATTTCGTGAGGATTGTTTTTTCACTGATGACACTGTTATGACCTGTGCTGTTGCTGAAGCCATCATGAACGGTGGTCAGAAGGATGACTTTATTGATGCCATGAAGAAATATGGTAGAATGTATCCCGATGCTGGGTACGGGCCTAGGTTTAATACATGGATTCAAAGCAATGATTGTTCCCCTTATAATAGCTTTGGCAATGGCTCTGCCATGCGTGTTTCTCCTTGTGCTTGGATGATGGATTGTGGTTTCTATGCACGAACAGGTACTTGGCCATCTAGTAGAAATCTTGCGAGAATTTCTGCAGAGGTGACTCATAATCATCCAGAGGGTGTCAAAGGGGCAATGGCGACGTCTGATGCTATCTTTCTGTGTCGTTATTACTTTGGAGGCTATTGTGGCGACTACGAGCAACCAATCAATGATCATCCTACAGAGTGCAAGAGACGTATAAAGGAATACATAGAGAAAGAGTACGGATATAACCTTTCTCCATCACTCGATGACATTCGTCCTAACTATCATTTCAATGAAACCTGTCAGGATACGGTACCTCAAGCCATCATTGCTTTTCTTGAAAGTACAGATTTTGAAGATGCGATTAGAAATGCCATCTCTCTTGGTGGGGATAGTGATACTCTTGCTGCTATCACAGGAAGTATAGCAGAAGCAGCTTATGGCATACCTGATTGGATTAAGGATAAGGCCTATACCTATCTTGATGAGCCTTTAAAGGATGTCCTCAGACGATGGGAGCAAGAAGTTTCAATAACATAACAGAGATTAGATAAAGACAACCAAAAACACTAAAGCGACGAGATAAGTAACAATCTCGTCGCTTTTGCTTAAAAGTTAATGTTGCTATGGATTTATTCAGGCACCTAGTTAGATTTTTGCTGATTCAAGAGGAGGATACAAGTCATTACTGAGATACAGGATACAAGAATCAGATACCAAAGATTTTCAAGACCAAAACCATGATTGACCATCAATCGGAATCCCCAAAAGGCTGGGAAAAGACGCCCGATTGCTTGAAGAAAATCAGGTAGTAAGTTGCTAGGAAACATGATTCCTGAGAGCATAATTGAGGGTAAAAAGACAAGTTGCGCTATCATGGTAAGCTTTGCTTGATTTTTTACAGTAAGGCCCAGTATACTTCCGATACTCAACGATACGAAAATGTAGATGGCCAGTGCGAGAAAGAATAGGGGAAGTTGACTCGGTAGACTTGCTTTAAATAAAATTGGAGCAAGTAGTAGGATCACTATGCAGGTCATTATCAAATGAACAAAGGCAGAGAGAAGCATGGTCACCAATCCTAAGTGAATAGGCACACCATTGGCTTTATAAATCTTTTTTATGTCGCTTCCGTATGTTTCAATCAAGGAAGCCGGTAAACCGAGAAAGGCCCCCATTGAAACACTCATGACAATCATTGACTGTATAAGTGTACTACTCATTTCTGGCATAACGGAAGTAAAAATACCACCCATGAGAAGAAAGAAAATAAGCGGTACAATATAGTAAGTAACCAAGAGAGACTTACTTCGTATGTCCAATTTCCACTGTAATGCTAGGCTATATAAGAATCCTTTCATTCCGATCCCCTCCTTGCCATTTCGATAAAATGCTGCTCCAGTGTACCACGATCAACCTTAATATCCAATACCTGGATATGTTTCTGTTTGCATTCTTCCAATAATGAAATCAAAGTGTCCTCGATCGTATCTGTTTCAAAAGATTCCTCTCCGTCCCGGGTCTTTAAATGGATGAAATATTTTCTTCCCAACCTGTCTGTCAGTTCTGAAGGAGTACCACAAAAGACAATCTTTCCATTATTCAAAATAGCAATGCGGTCACATAAGGTTTCAACTTCGGCCATATCGTGGCTTGCCAAAACAATTGTCTTGCCCTGTGATTTGAGCTTTCGGATTTGTTCATGGAGGGACAGTCTTCCTTCAACATCAAGTCCCGCTGTCGGTTCATCGAGAAAAATAATATCCGGATTACTGATAAGTGCAAGAGCAAGATGTAATCTTCTTTTTTGACCGGTGGATAATTCTATGTATTGCGACTCCTTCATTTCTTTTATGCCAAGGGCCTTTAGCATAGCATCATCAATGTATGTATGATTCCATTTTGCAAAGAGCTTTATGGCTTCCATTGGTTTGATGTGGGCGGGTAGAGAGGAGGACTGTAGTTGAATTCCGGTTTTCCCGTTTACAACGATAGTGCCTTCGTCATATTTTCTCAGACCTTCGATACATTCAAGCGTGGTTGTTTTACCAGCTCCGTTCACTCCGAGCAGAGCAAAGATTTCTCCTTGTTTGATTTGAAAATCGAGACCTCTAAGAACCATATTGCTACCATAACTTTTCTTTAATCCAGAAACCTCTATTGCGTCTTTCATGGTTCTACCTCCTCAAAGGGATTGGTTCCAAGCCTTGAAAAATAGACTTGTAAAGCAGGCCCTAAATAATCATTAACGATTTTTTGCTTTTCTTCCCAAGCGTTTGTAGCGATGCCGATATTCCCGACCTCCATCAACTTCGGAAGCATGCTCATATCACCATTTGTAAACTCCATAATCAAGCTCCAGTATTCTTGCACAACCTGCTGGCTTTGTTCGCTTTCAACTGGCACGTTTTCTTTTTGAAGCTCCACGATTTGATCACTTAGGCGGTTCAACCTATCCATAAAATCTTGCCCGCTTTTTTTGTCAAATCGACTGCGTATCTGGTCGAGCGTATCATCATCAAAGCGCTTAATGAGAGAGTAGGAGTCATTCTTCATCTGTAGATTGACAATAATATCTGCATACTTCTTAAAATTGACCGTTTGTATTTGTAAAACTTCTGCCTTTAACTGCTCTATTGAGACCAAAGAATCCTTAAGTTGTTCTATATTTTTACGAAGAACATCTGCCTGCTCCGTAAGAGCTTAGCAACATCATGAGGTGTTTTTAAAGAGATCAAACGGCTCTTTATATCCTTGAGAGAAAAGCCCAGTGATTTTAAAGATAGAATCTGATGGAGTAGCACTATATCTTTATCGGTATAAAGCCTGCGACCTCCCTCACTTTCTGCCGATGGGGAAAGTAGCCCCTCTTTATCGTAATATTGTAGAGTACGGATGGTAACGCCCATTTTCTTAGCAAGTTCCCCAACTGTCATAAATCCTTCCGGAATTGCTCTATATTTAGCCATAATTACTTCCCTCCTCATACCTATTATACATCGTTACGTAACGTCATGAACAAGATTATTTTAAAAAAATTTGATTGAAAAAGATCTTTTCATTTTCGAGAAAAGAAAGAGAGGTCATAGATAAAATGAAGCATGTGACAAAATATTGACATAATTCCTACCCTTTAGAATATTATTGATGAGTATGTGTCATGATTTAGAAAAGCAAAGCACAATTACAAGATGATCAATAGCAAACACAAGGTGATAGACAGAACAATCTATCACCTTTTTCTGTTTAAAACTATTTGTCGCTAGTCATAAACTCAGCTCTCTTATCTATCTCACCTTATATTCGGTGAAAGAAGAATCTATTTTTCACTTGAATCCCTTCTCTTTCGTATGGTAGAATGTATATACAAATTGTATGTACAAAGGAGAGGTAGAAATGGCAAACACGAAAGCAGTGAATTTTCGCGCAGATGCGATGTTTTACCAGAAAACAAAAGAAGTACTTGCAGATGAAAAAATTTCTGTGTCAGATGTCCTGAATGCAGCACTTCGAAAAATTGCCAACGGGACTGTGGATCCAAGAGAATTTGTTTCAAGTGATTTGCAGAACACGCAGTATCAAGTGGCCTTTGAGGACTTAAAGAAGGAGATTTTAGTTGGGCACCAGGAAATTGCTCAAGGGAAAGTTACTTCTGTAGCCGATGTGAGAAAGGAATTTGGTCTTGACTAAGTTGAAACGCTATCAGGTCTTTCTTGCAGATCGATCAAAGCAGGACTTGCGAGAGATTCACGACTATATTCTTGTGAATTTTTATAGCCAGCAAGCTGCAGATGGCAAGGTCGATTTGCTATTAAGCGCTCTTGAGACCCTAGAACTGTTTCCAGAAGCCTGTCCTCTGGTATCAAGCCGGGGGTATGGTGAGATGACAAATGATGGAAAACCCTATCGTTATATGCCAATAGAGAACTATCTCGCATTTTATTATATGGAGAAGCATACAGTGTATGTTGCTCGTATCCTAAGTGCAAAGCAGGACTGGGTGAAGATTTTTTTATAAGTAGGATGAGGAACTTTTGTAGTTGCACTTCATTTTACAACGTGGCTCTTATAAAAAATAAGACTGAAACCAAGGTGAAAACTATATGGTTCAGTCTTTTATCCTATTTATGTAGTATAATGAAGGGAGTAGGGGTTCTCCTTTTTTTAATAGATTTTTTCCAAGCTGATATTAGTCATTCTATTGAGTTAAAAATCTAGATTAGAGATAAGAAAGTTAAGTGAATTCGAGAGATTGTTTCTATTTTATTTTAGAGAATTATCTTATCAGGGAACCATTTCCCTACACTTGGATGACAGGGCTTTTTTTAGGTGTGGGATCTCTATCTGTCTATACTTTGGGTGATCCTTTATTTTTAGTGCTTTTTGTCATCGAATAGGCCCAAAGGAATATCTGGCTATGGATTGTTATCGGTATAGTTGTTATGGCATCTATAGTAGCAACTCCAATAAGAAGATACTACTTTGATTTATAAGTCATTTTTAATTTTAAGTCAGTTTCTGATGGCAATTATGTAGAAAGAGGAAAAGCATGAAGCAATCACTTGAATTTTTAAAAGATAGAATCACTGATAAGATGCCTTTAGAGGATATGGTAGAAATCTTTGAAGATTTGTGTAGCGTTCCTATTGAGGATGAGATGATTTTTATTTGAGACAGGGGCATATTCAGCTATATCTAATAAACCCTTGTTTCAACTATCGTTAGTAAGGCAAGCTCCAAATGAAGATGAAGAGTTTTATCAAGTTCACCTTGATATTTTCTATGAAGCTAGTCAAGATAATCAAATCTTCAGCGAAGCCACCTGGGACGAAGATATCGAGGAAAATATTTTTGATTATATTAGAGCCTCAGATGTATTTGCTTATGCTAAAAAGCAAGAATACCTAGCAGTCAATATTTATCTGGATGAAACTTAAGAAGAGTAGTAAAGGAAGGAAATCTGGTGGAAAAAAATGAACATTCTTGATCTTAATTCTAATCAGAAGGAGACGATATTATTAATCCATCCAATGTTATCTTCTTCACAAGGGATGAAATCGCTGATTGCAGATCAGATGGGACAAGAGTTTAGATATATCATTCCGGATTTATCTGCACATGGGCAATCAGCTTCGACCATTTACGAATCGGCTCTTAAGGAAAGCCAAATGATTTATGAATATTTAAAGGATCATCATATTAAAGACTTGCGTTTAGCGTTCGGTGCTTCCTTGGGTGGAGTCGTTTTACTAAAATTATTGAAATATAAGGATATCGGGTTTGGTAAGGTTGTTTTTGAGGGGGTAAGTTTATGGACAAAATCAGCTTTGCTTGATGTATTTACTAGGTACCTATTGTTAAAAAAACATAGAAAAGCTATACGCAACAGAGATCTAGCTGTTCGAAAGATGGTTTCACTTTATGGAGAAAAAGGAGTGATGATGGCAGATTCTTTCATTGCTATGGATGAAGAAAGCATCAAACATATTTCCCATGATTGTGCATTTGTGGATTTGCCCAACCTTACGCCAGAGGAACAAAAAAGTTGTGTGTTCTTTTATGGTTCAAAAGAATTCGACTTGATAGCTGCTAAAAAAGTACTCCCCCAAAAGTATCCTCAAGCCAAATTTCATATTTGGCAAGGATATGGTCACTGTCGCAAGATCACTGAAATCCTAGAGCCTACTCTAAGATTCTGCGAAATGAAATATTAAGTTCGAACTGTTGATTGGGTAAGCTTGTTACTGAAACAGTAATAGAGTGAAATAGCGATAGATTAAATAATGACTAAACTAAGGAATTTGCAAGTGATTTCATTTTAAAAGTTAATTGTTGGTCTTTTTCTCAGAATAGGCTTAAACTTTTGTACGGTTAATGGTGGATTTTTCCCATTATAATCTCTCCACAGTTTTATTACGTATATGAATTGCAATCGGTGTGATGAGTAGGTATAGCAAGGTCAAAATGATAAAAAATCCGATATCAGCATCCAAAAATACATAAACGATATTAAAGCCAAAATGCATGAAAATAGAATAAATCAGATTATTATATTTTTCCAGAATAATATTCATACAAATAGTAATAGATGTAATCACAACTATATTAGCAATAATATAAGGAACGGCCCGCCAGTCCGTAAATTTTGAATCTACAACCCACAGAAGTGTATGCCAGAAACACCAGACTAGGCCTTGGTAAATAGAGGATTTTAAAAAATGATATTTTTTATTAAATTCTTCTCTCATATAACCACGCCACCCTAATTCTTCACCAGTCGGACCTGATGTAAATGATAAGAATATACTTAGTGGCAATGATACGGTTCCTAGATTGATGTAGGAGAACATTGTTTTTTGGGTCATAAGTGAGTAGAGGAAGAGTGATAAAATACTGAGCCCAAATGTAAGACCAAATGAAGATAGAAGTGGGAGTAACGACACTTTAGCAGAGAAACACCGCTTAAGGAAAGTTGTTCTTTTCTCATCAGTCCTGAAATACTTCCATCCAAATAAAAGAAGGTATGATGGAGACCATGCGACGATATTTCGTACAATCCACATGATAACAGGTGGAACCTTAAATATTAAACTTGCAGGAGCTGCTACAAAAATAATGAGTGCCCAAACAAGGACATAAGAACTGATGATGTATCTTTTTAAATAATTTACATTCATTTAGTTACCCTCTTTCTTCAGTTGTATAGATAACTAGTTCACTCTTAATACCATTCAATTCAATTATATTATCTGCATCGGGTGAATCGAATGGTTCAGTTTTTTGCCCATTTTTTTCATAATAAATATTTGTTCCAATCCCTTTGGTAACAGCTGTAAATAAACTGTTTTCAGGAATACGAATTCTGGATGTTGCTGAAATCTGGTTAATGTCAACTTCCCCGTTTAATGAATGACATAATACTTCCATATCAAGATTACAGTTTATTTTTACTTTACCTGAAATATCTTCTAGGGTAATACGAGATGTCTTAAGGTCAAGTTCGATATTGTCACATTCTAGGGAGTGAATTTCTACAGACTCTGCACGTACCGCACATTCAAAGTGACTAATATAGCGAGTTGGGATTTGCACAAAGATACTGACCGTTTCTTTAGCCGTTGCCTCTGTTACACCATTGTAACGTTTTACATCTAGGTCAATTCTTTTTCTACTATCATCAATTTTTACTTTAAAATCATTTTGAAGTGTAGAAAGAAGATTGGATACCAGACGAACTCGAATCTTTTCTCCCTTGTATCCGGACAATACAAACTTTTCTGCGCCTCCAAATTTCATATCATAGCTCTTGATCATATCGATATCATACTCTGTGATACTCTCAAAAAGATATTCGCTTGTCTTAAGACTAGTTCTTTCATTACAGATTAGCTCATCGATAGAGATGTTAAATAGGTTTGAGATGGATATCATATTTTCGATATCTGGAATTCCAGCACCAGTTTCCCACTTTGTTACAGCTTGTCTTGATACACCGATTTTTTCAGCTAAAAGTTCTTGTGACATCCCTACTTGTTTACGTATGGATTTTAATTTTTCAGCAAATGTCATGTTGTATGACCTCCTCTATATTCTATGATGTAATTTGTCATAAAGTAGCAATATGACTGATTTTAGTATAGAATAAACGATGATTACAGCACAAGCAAGTAGAGGTTGCATTCTCATTATTTTTTTGCTACTTTTGCGTGGCATTTATCGTTTTTAACGTTGATTTTTAGCATTATTTTTAGTTATTTTACCATACATTCAAATAATAGAATTAAAAAAATAATATTTTGAAATCTGAACTGCACCCCAAAAGTTAGACAGAAAAATCTAACTTTTGAGGGTGCAGTTCAATTTCTAAAATTGAGAAAAATATTTTTAGAAAACGATGTCAAATATAATTGACATTAAACAACTAATATTGTAAAATAAATGTATCAAATATATTTGACACATTTGTGATTAGGAGGTGCCAAGTGAACCGGGTGAAAGAATACAGAGTCAATCTTGGTCTTTCTCAATTGGCTTTGGCAAAAAGTATTGGAGTTTCCAGGCAAACGATTAATATGATTGAGAATGGGAAGTATAACCCTTCCTTAGATCTCTGTATCAATCTGGCAAAAGAGCTTGGGACGGATTTGAATTCTTTATTTTGGAGGATCGATGATGATGAATAAAAACTGGCAATTGAAATGTGTTAAAGCCTTCTACGATATTACAGGTGAGCTTGACGAATACAAGGAAAAAGAATTGAGTACCTTTGGGAACAACATGTACATGCTCTTTATGTCGGGGATTATCCTTGGATTCCTGCTCAGTTTCATGTTCACTACAGATTGTGTCGGTGTGATCACGTTTTTAGTATTTTGCTACTCTCTGTACCAACAAGAGCAGGTGATTCATCGTTTGGAACTCGATATCTATGAGGTTTCAGAAGATGAAGTAGGAGAGGCGAAGAAAAAAATGCTAAAAAGAACTTTCCTTCAAACCTTGATTGTGATGGGACTGGCTATTTTTGTTGCTATCGGTCTTTGGAGAACAGGATTGCTACAAGAAAATAAGATAAGCTTTGAAATGTATTTCACTTTTATTTTCCCTCTTGTCATTGGGCTGATTACCATTATCAGTTTCTTGAGTAGTTTCATTGCAAATAGAAGAAAAATCAAGGTGATTCGGGAGTAGATCCATCAGAGATAAGACTGGATATTTATATTAAGATTAAGCTAAAAGTAAATGGAACCCATTATGATGAAAGAAATGAGTAAGTATGAATAGAATAGTAGACGATCAGATAGTACTTATTCCCTATTATAGGAATGATGCCATCTCCCTTCTTTGGTATCAAGATAGTGAGGTTTGCAAACAAGTGGATAATACTGATCAGATTTACGATGTAACAAAACTTCATAAAATGTATGATTACCTATCTTCACATGGTTCTTGCTATTATATCCAATATGAGGGAGTGTTAGTTGGAGATGTGACACTTCAAGATAATTCAGAGCTTTCTATAGTGATCAGCAAAGAGTATCAGAATTTACATATCGGAAGACGATGTGTTTCTGAAATGATACAGTTGGCCAAAGAGAAAGAAATGGTTAAGGTAACTGCTCAAATTTATCCTTTTAATACTCAAAGTCAAAGAATGTTTTTGGCTTTGGGATTTCAGAAAGTAGATGAAGAGTGGTATGAATATAAGTTGATTTAGAATAGTTGTGTATCATTTTATGTATTAAAATAATAGTCAATATTTTATACACTAAAGAATATTAAAGTAAAAATAAACTTATTAAAAAATCTAATTGACATAGGAGAAGAAATTGCCTATCTTCTATGTTTGTAACCGCTTTTTCTGCTATAATATCACTAGATAGAAATGTGGGAGTTTCAATCATGGTTACAAAACGATTTTTGAAAAATGTTATTGTTGCGATGGTCTCGGTTTTTATGTCCTTGGCCATTGTTCAAGGGGCTCAAGCTCAGCAAACGGGCCTCGATTACCAGAGTCTACATATACTGCCTTTTAATGGCAGTAAGCAGCTCGTTCTAGGTGAGTTTGATCATTTAGGTCGGGCGACTTCGCCTCATATTCAGCTGCAGGACAAGGATGAGCCAAAGAAAAAAAGAGAACCACGGCTCAACTATAATCCGGTTGGCTGGCACAATTATAAGATTGCTTATGGAAACAAAGGGAAAAAGGTCTGGCTGTTCCATAGAGGGCATCTGATTGGCTATCAATTTAGTGGCTTGACCAATGAAGGGAAAAATCTGGTTCCGCTAACTGCTTGGACCAATACGGGGAATTATAAAGGGACAGCAGATAGCAATGTGGAAGGCATGCTCTACTACGAGAAACGACTCGATAGCTGGCTGGCCACCCACCCCAATTATTGGCTGGATTATAAGGTGACGCCTGTCTATACGGGGGATGAATTGATCCCTCGGCAGGTGACCTTGCAATATGTAGGAATTGATCGAGATGGCAACCTTCTGCCTATCCATCTAAGTAGTCCCAAAGAGTCGGTAGATGCTTATGGGATCACCACTGTTACCTTGGATAACTACTCTAAGAATGCGACTATTGACTATCTGAAGGGGACAGCCAAGCCATCTTTAGTGCCGACGGAACCAAGTAGTCAACCACAACCAGCCAGTCCTTCTGTAGAGACGAAACCAAGTCAAGCCCCTCAACCGAGTCAGCCAGCAGTGCCCGCACAGCCAGTTCAACCTGTAGAGCCTGTAGCGCCAACTCGTCAACTGGCTCCAGTTGTTTATGTGGCCAGAAATGGGAGTGCTGATGTTTATTGGTACTCTAAGGATAGCATGCCACGAAATACTAACTTTGCCAAAGTAGTTGAAATGTCAGAAGAGCAAGCGCTAAGTCTTGGAAAGCGGCATACAAGTAAGGAATGAGTATCAGTCATTTAGATGATGAGAAAGCCCAATCGCTGGACTTTTTGTGTAGGGTAAGTTCTAAATAGGAGAACTAAAATGATTGAAAATATGCTATAATAATAGGACGGAGGTAGAATATGACCTTAGATGTAGATAAAGAAAAAATGATGATTATGGGTGTGATTTTTGACAACAAAAAGGTTTTTAAGAGCGTCTGGTTTGCTCTTAGCACCAATATGATTGAAGGATGGCATCCCACGGTAGAAGACGTGGAGCGACTGAGAGAAGAGGCAGTTGCATTAGGAGTTGGATAATGGTCAGAAAAATATATGATGGGTATGATTATATAGACCCTGATAATTTATACACCTATCCCCATTCATCTGTTCTCATAAATAAATTTAATGAGAAAAAATGATAATAAAAGCACGAGAATTAGAATATCGTTTAGTAGCAAGCCAAAGTTTAAAACTGTTTATTAATCCAATTGAAGTAAATACTGTTTCAGATATTTTAAAGATTCACAAGTTTCTTTTTGAAGGGATGTATACTTGGGCAGGTCAATACCGTCAAGTAAATATCTCTAAAAGTGGAAATGCTTTTTATGCCAGTTCAGTCTTTTTGATATGGCAGAAAAAAATATTTAAATACTTTGATTTCAAACTATCTACTTAACGCAAATAATAAAATTGAGATTTGTAAAAAGTTTAGCTGAGATATTAGATAATCTAAATTATTTTCACCCATTTAGAGAAGGAAACGGTCGTACTCAACGAGAAGTTATCCGTTCTTTAGCTTTGATGAAAGGCTATGAATGTGAAATTTCAATTGGTTTAGATGATGATATCTATCACTTATATATGGGTGGAACAGTTTATGGAGATACTAGTAAACTCGAACAACTGTTCAATAAACTATTAACAGAAATATAGATCTGTAGTATATTTTAGTAGGAAACAGTATAAAGTGATGCTTATAATGTAAAGTCATTGCTTCAACAAATATCTTTAAGCCCAATTGCTGGGCTTTTTGTGTTGCACTAGAATCTTAACAAGTTAGTAGTCTAAAATTATCTCACAAGATCTTGCAAACCTTTTTCTAAAGTTGTATACTAGAGTGAGTTTTGTGTAATCGTTTGCATAAAACAGTGAATGATGAAAAGAGAGTATAGTAGGAGGCGAGACAGATGGAATTAACAGCGATTTACCACCGGCCTGAATCAGAGTACGCCTATCTTTATAAGGACGGCCAGCTTCACATTCGCATCCGGACCAAGAAAGAAGATATCAAACAGATTGTCTTGCACTATGGGGATCCTTTTATTTTTATAGAGGATCTATATGAGGCAACTAAGGAAATGGACAAGGTAACCTCAGATGATTTGTTTGATTATTGGCAGGTGTCGGTATCAGTTGGCCATGCCCGGATCCAGTACCTCTTTGAATTAGAGGATACAGCGGGAGAGAAGATCTTGTACGGAGATCGAGGTGTGGCAGCCTATAACAAGGAGAACCTGGACTTCGTCATGAACGGCTTTAAGCTTCCTTTTATCCATGAGATTGATGGGTGTGCTGTTCCGGACTGGGTGGCTCAGACAGTTTGGTATCAGATTTTTCCTGAGCGTTTTGCCAATGGGAATCCAGCCATTTCGCCAGAAGGTATTCGTCCTTGGGATGCGTCAATTGCCCCTACAATGTTGGATTTCTTTGGTGGAGATTTGCAGGGAATCATCGATCACTTGGACTACTTGCAGGATCTAGGAATTACAGGGCTCTACCTTTGCCCGATTTTTGAATCACCAAGCAACCACAAATACGACACCATTGATTACTTTGAAATTGATCGACATTTTGGTGATAAAGAGACCTTCCGCAAACTAGTGAAAGAGGCTCATGCGCGTGGGATGAAGATCATGCTGGATGCCGTCTTCAACCATATTGGCTATGATTCACCCCAATGGCAGGATGTGGTCAAACACGGGGAGGATTCGATTTACAAGGATTGGTTCCATATTAAAAAGTTCCCTGTCTCCTCAGAAAATCTGTGGAATAGTCGCGACTTGTCTTACCATGCTTTTGCCTTTGCGGGCTATATGCCCAAGCTCAATACAGCTAATCCAGAGGTGAAGGCCTATCTTTTGAAGGTTGCGACATACTGGATTGAAGAGTTTGATATCGATGCTTGGCGACTGGATGTGGCCAATGAAATCGATCATCAATTCTGGCGAGATTTCCGTAAGGCGGTCTTGGCCAAGAAGCCAGACCTCTATATTCTCGGGGAAATCTGGCATTCGTCCCAACCATGGCTCAATGGTGATGAGTTTCATGCGGTGATGAATTATCCCCTTTCTGAAAGTATCAAGGATTATTTCCTGCGGGGCCATAAGGAGACCCAGCGCTTCATTTGGGAGATCAATAGCCAGTCCATGTACTACAGGCAACAGATCTCTGAGGTTATGTTCAACCTCTTGGACTCGCATGATACAGAGCGCATCTTGACGACGGCCAAAGGCGATCTTCAGTCTGTCAAGTCTGCTCTCGCCTTCCTCTATCTGCAACGGGGAACGCCTTGTATCTATTATGGAACGGAGCTAGCCCTCATCGGTGGTCCAGACCCAGATTGCCGGCGTGTCATGCCTTGGGAGCGCGTGTCAGCGGACAATGATATGCTGAATTTTATGAAGGACTTGATCCAACTCCGAAAAGAAGTAGCAGGCATGATTCAGTATGGTAAAGTGAGTCTGGAAGAAGTAGAGCTAGATGTAGTAGCAGTAGAATGGCAGCATGAAGGTCACATTCTCAAAGCCTACTTTAACCACTCGAAGAAGGACGTTGTCTTAGAAAGAGGACAAGCAAATCTGATTAGTCTTGGGAGCATCTCTGATGATCGATTGAACATTCAGCCAAATGGCTTTGTTATTTATAGGGAAGAGCAGTAAGAAAGAAGCCTGGAATCGAGAGTTGCAGGCTTCTTTTTATATACGGTTTATTTATTCATGGTCTTATATTATAATAGGAGATGAGAAGGGGGAGACGGTGATGAAGATGTTAGCAATCAATCCTATTTCGTTTAAAAAAAGAATGACAGAATTTCTGTTTGATTATCTTTTCATTCTAGCTTATTTAGTTTTTCTATTTTTAGGTTCGATGCTTATTTACATCATCTTTTTTAATGGCGTCCCAGAGTTTACAGAAATTCAGTCGCAGTGGCTTGTATTTTTTACCTCTGTTTTGCCAATCACGCTTCTTTTCACATTCTTGGATTATAAAAATGATGGCAGTTTTGGGAAGGTAAAAGCGGGACTTGAACTGGTCTACCAGAAAAAAACAGTGCAGGCTAGCTTGATTAGAAACGTCATCAAATTTTTACCTTGGCAACTCGGTCATATGGGCACGATTCATGGCTTCTATAGTGATTTTGATATGTTATTCATTGTCCTTTCTATTTCAGCGACTCTACTCGCCGTTTCCTTACTGGCAATGACGATGTTTAGGAAAGATAAGAGGCATCTAGGAGACTTGCTTGCCCATACACAAGTCCAACTAAAAAAAGAATAGGGTACAGATTGTTTATCCTATCCTTAAAGAAAAAAAGACTAACATAGTTAGGAAGTATCTATATGAATGAAAACGTCGAGTTTACGAATCTTTGTATGGTAAGAGATGGCGATAGAGTTCTTGTTATGAATCGTAAAAAAGAGGACTGGCCAGGCATTACATTTCCTGGAGGTCATGTCGAAGTGGGAGAGTCATTTACGGAAGCAGTGATCCGTGAAGTGAAGGAAGAAACTGGCTTAAGGATAGCTTCTCCCCAGATTTGTGGAATGAAAGATTGGGTAGAAGACGGCATTCGTTATGTAGTTCTCTTTTATAAGACAGAAAAGTTTGACGGAGAATTAATATCCTCTGAAGAGGGGGAAGTCTGGTGGGAGGACCTGAAAGAATTTCCAAAACTAGACCTCTCCTTAGATATGGAGGATATGCTTCGTATTTTCTTTGAAGAAGACCTTTCTGAATTTTTCTACTACCAAGATGGAGAAGACTGGAAGTACGATTTAAAGTAAATTTGGATACTGATTCTTCTAATAATTAACTAGACAACTTTTTTAAGCAGTTAACCCAATGGTTGGCTGTTTTTCTTTTTTAATGACTGATTTATTCGTGGAAGCTTGTTATAATAAGAGATAAATGAGATTAGAAAAATGATTGTCTTCTGTTTATAAGGTAAAGGTTGACATGCCCCTTGGGGACAGGAGTATCATATAGTAAAGGGGGGGCAAGATCATGTTAAGAAATGATATTCAAAGAATAACAGCTTTAACTCGAAAAGCACTAGAATACTATGAAGAAAAAGGTTTTATTCATCCTCGAAGACTAGAAAATGGGTATAGGGAATATTCGGAAAAGGATGTAGAGATTCTGAATAAGATTACCTTGTTTAAAAAATTAGGGCTAACCATAACAGAAATAAAGGACTGTCTGAAGTCAGATGGGGCTACTGCATCTAGTATTCTCAGAAGAAAAGAGCAAGAACTAGAAAGTGATGAGAAACGGAAAGTAGTGTTCGATCTCTATATTAAAGGTGCAGACACGGATCTGATCAATGAAAAACTTGCGGTCATCGAAGCTGAAGACTCACTTTATAAGAGACTCGAAAGAGCATTTCCAGGATACTTGGGGCAATGCTTATTTGCTGCCTATCAGCCTTTTTTACAGGAACCCTTGTCAAAAGATGGAGAAGAAGCATTTAAGAAGTATATTCAATATTTAGATAGCCTTCCAACCTTTGAGTTAAGCAGAGAAGAACAGGATTATGTTGATGAACTGAGTTCTAGTTTTAATATGAAGACCTTAAAAGAGGTTAATGAAGCTAAGATAGCTGCGGTAGAAAGTTATGAAAAGTGGCATAATGAAAATAAGGACACAATTTCTATTTTTGATCGCTATTTGAACAGTGATGATTACAAAACAAGTCCAATGAAAAATATTCAAGATCAACTGAAAACATTTTTGATTAACCATCACTACTATGAAGTAGCTATTCCTCTGATTAGACAATTTAGTAAGAGTTACGATCATTATTATAAAAAACTAACTGAGGCAAGTGACTATTATTTAAAGCAAAAGGGAGATGCTCCACAGTAAATCGGAAATCAATATACTTCATAAGATTTAACGATTAAGAGATAGAGTCAGGGATGACTTACCCTTGCTCTGTTTTTCAGTTTCTTTAGTTGTACTTTCCTCTACATAGGTGTATAATGTGTCCTTAGATAAACAAATGAGGAGTTTACTATGGAATTAAAAGATTTTACAGAAAAAGAACAAGAACAAATCAAGCAAGGATTGAGTACGGCTGAGATTTCTGATAAAGAAGCAGCGAAGAAGTTGCTTGCCCTTGTACCGCAAGAATGGATCAAACGCATTCCTTTCTTTGTCAGAGGGCATGCGACAACCAAGACAGTTGAGCGTGTAGCCAAGCAATACCCTGAACTCTATGCGGTGGCAAAACGTCAAGGGGACCTTCCTGAAAAAGAAGGCGAAGAGCTCCGCAAAATTATGACAGCTATCTTTGAAGAAAAGATGAACAAACACAAGATTAAATAAGAGTTTTAAAGGAAATGTATTTATTTCTACAATTACGATTAAACATTCCGTAAAAAAGACAATATCAGTTTTCTGAATTCCAGAATTCTAATATTGTCTTTTTTCTTATTTTTTATGCTAAATCAAATTAGACTTGTAATCTTATTGTTTGCCAGTCTCCTTACATGAATGTTCAGAAATCCATTTAGAGTAGATTGCTAACTTTTCATCAGTTAATGACTCCACAGCTATTTTAACGCACATCTCAACGGCCTCATCAACTGTGACAGAAAAATGATAACCATTTAATCGTAAAAATTTCACCAAAAACGTAAAAGGCTGTTCGTTTATTGACATTGGCAAAAACATGCTTTTTTATCAATCTGTTTTTCTATTAGATAGATTGTCAGTTTCCGACTAAAGCTTTGAAAATATCATCATATTCATCAAAAATATCATTAGTCAAATCAGAGTCAAGATTGTTATCTTCTTTGGTTGAATTTCCTTCTTTTACAGTTTCTACTACCATTTGCCTACCTCCTTTGGAGTATTATATCAAATAATTAATAGTATGTAAGAAAAATAGTTTTTTTTAACACAAGATCCTCAACTATAGTTTTAAAAATCAGTATTATTATAGTAGAGAGTTTTTTCTTTCTGTTTCAATCTATTTATTGATATAATGAAGCTAAGAAACTTTAAAATAAATGATTCTTACAACAATTATTAGAAGGAACCACTTTATGAAACCATCTAAAAAAATCATGCTTCTTACTAGCTGCGTCTTGGCGATCTTTGCTTTAGCGGCTTGTGGGACCAACCAAAAGCAATCCAAGGAAAAACAGGCAAGCTCCACTGTGCAGAAATCTAGTTCAGATAAGGAGCGCTACAAGGGAAGCTACAGCAACCTCAACAGCAAAGCAAGTGTCAAAGAAGTGCGGGCTCTCCTATCTGCTTATTTGGATCAGGACAGTGTAGATAAATTTCTGGGTCTAGTAACGGATTACGATAGCATTGTAGGCTCGGTCGGATTGACGGGTGATTTCAGTAAGTTCAAGAAAACAGACTACAATGTTGAGAAGATCAGTGACTTGTGGACCAAGAAAAAGGGCGATTTCGTCGGGACCAACTGCCGGATCAATAGTTATACTCTTCTGAAGAATCGCATCGAGATTCCTAAGATGAAAAGCGGATAGTGAACTTTTATTTGTGGACAATGATGCCATTGACAAAGGAAAAGTCTTCGATGAGGGCAGACAAGGAAGACTTTAACATTCTGTATTCACGGGTTCCAACAGAGGCTACAACGGATGTCAAGGTCCATGCCAAGAAGATGGAAGAGTATTTTGCTCATTTCAAGTTCAATGAAAATGCTCGCATGCTTTCCGTCATCGTTCATGATAACCTAGATGGCAATACCCTTTTTGTCGGTCATGTCGGTGTCTTGGTTCCTACCAAGGACGGCTATCTATTTGTCGAAAAGCTAACCTTTGAAGAGCCTTATCAAGCGATCAAGTTTGCGACTAAGGAAGATGTCTACAAATACTTGGAGACTAAGTACCAAGACTACACAGGCGAAGGTCTAGCCAAGCCCTTTATCATGGACAATGAAAAATGGGTTGAGATGAAGTAGAGGATGAAGGACAGCGTGTTAGAATTTAGAAAGATAATGGAGTATGCTCCGATTCTATATGTGCTTGTTTTCTTGCTCTTTTTCACTATTTTCCTTTTCCTGAGAAGAAGGGCAATCGTGAGACGTAGTGGAGGTCCCTTCTTTGCTCCTTTCCATATTAGCTATGGAATCTTCTATATCCATGTCGCTCTGTGTTTCAGTCGTCGCAGGATCCCACTGAAAGAGATCAAGCAAATCACCTATGCAATTTTTCGTGGACGATCTGGTGGCGGGGCTCGCTATGCTTTTTATATCAAGCTTAGAAATGGCAAGACTATTCCCTTCTTTTTTGGAAAAAGTAAGCGGAATGAAGAGTTAGTTGCGAAACTCAAGCGAAATGCAGGTAGGTATGGGTTTAAAGTACATGATCCAGGTTAGAATATAATCATCTGTAGTAATAGAATCTACGATTTGTTTCCTTTAAAAATGAAAGCGAGTAGTCATATGAATGATTCTATGAAAGAATATATCCATCTTAAAGCAGTTCCAAGAGCAAGAGAAGGATTCATCCAGCGTGCTGGCTCTCTATGAATTTGCGGATCGGCTGGCTTTACTGGAAACTCCAGAAGCCAAGCAGGTCTTGGTGGATGTTTACCAAGAGTTGGGCTTGTATGCTAGTGCCTTTTCCCTCTTCTTAGAGCTAGTAGACAAGTCTGATCGCAAGCAAGTTAAGAAGCTTTTTACCTTAGAAAAGATGAGTCTCAGTCATGGAGATCGCTTTGCTCTCCCTCGTCCTTTGACTGAAAAAGAAAAAGAGACTCATAAAGAGAAAATCAGTTCCTTGCCAACCTTCCGCTATCATCCGGATCCACTAGCGACGGGTGCCTTTAAGGAAGGGGAGCCTAAGACCTGTCCTTCGTGTGGGGAAGACTACACCATCTATTATGCTCTGAGACCTTATTGTGTGGAGGAGCTAAGCCATCTCTGTCCGACTTGTATTGCTACAGGTCGTGCTGCCCAGAAGTTTGAAGCAGAGTTTATACAAGATGCTGATTGGCAAGGGGTCATGGATAAGGAAAAAGATCAGGTCCTATTCTGTCAAACTCCAGGCTATAGTAGCTGGCAGGGGGAACATTGGCTCTCCTGTTGCCGAGACTACTGTGCTTATCTGGGGACAGTTGGCACTCGTGAATTGGAAGAAATGGGCATTGCAGAGCAAGTATTAGCAGAATACGAGGCACGTAATGAATTTCAGGATGTGGCTGAATACTTAGTCAAGGATGGTTCAATGTGTGGCTATCTCTTTCGATGTCTCCATTGTGAACAATACCATCTGTGGGTTGATGCGGATTAGGGGATGCTCCAAATCTAATAGAGTCATGAACTAGATGAAAGAATAGAAAAGGAATCACGAATGAATAGAAAGCAAGCCCTTTCCATGTATTTGATAGGGACCTTTGGTCAAGTATTAGGAGTCAGCCTTCTGGTGTGGCTTTTAAGAGCAGGAGGAGTCAAGGTTGATTTTACATCACCAATGGGGATCATCGCTGTTGTTTTAGGTGGCTTATCATCTGCTTTTTGGGGTAGTCTTGCCAGTATTGGCTACCATCAATCTAGTTTTAAACAACTTCTCAAAGATTTTTTTCAAGTCAAAGACAGGTTAGCAAATTATTGTTTGGTGCTTGTTTTCTTGCTGCTCGACTTTTTCCCCTTTATCTTAGGTGGTAATATTACCACTCAATCGTTGGTCTTGCCAGTGGTGCTCTTTTTCAAGGCTCTTCTTTTTGGTGGGATTGAAGAAATTGGCTGGCGTTATTTCTTTCAACCAACTTTGCAGGAAAAAATACCTTATCTTTCAGCTACTGTGATCACCTTTTTAGCCTGGTCTAGCTGGCATCTTTTTTACTTTTACATTGATGGTTCTTTAGGTGTTATTCAGTTGCTTCCGTTTCTAGTAGGTCTGCTAACTAACTGCTTTATCTTATCGGCCTTGTATCATAAAACGCAAAATTTATGGATCTGTGTCATGACTCATGCCTGTATTAATTCCTTGTCTCAGATTCTAGTGAATGAAGAGGTATGGCTATCTATCGTCAGTAAAATTCTTATTATTAGTTTAGCAATCATGATTGCAAGAAAGAAGTATGTAACTGTAAAGGAGGAAAAATGAGCAAATTTATTTCAAAACAATCAGTCGCTAGTTGGTATGCACTGTCTGCCCTCCTTGCTACCTTTCTAGTCGGGCAAGTTATCCTTTGGTTTTTCCCAGATAGGAGTAGTATGGGGGCCTCACTCCTGTTTATCCTAATGAACTTGATTCCCATGATTACTGCGGCTGTCTTTTCTCTTGTGTTGAGTGAAGTCAACTCCTTGGGTGATTTTTTCAAAAAGGTTTTCCTTCAAAAAGAAAGTCCTCTGTCCTGGATCCTAGCATTCTTCATCCCCGTCATCTATTATGGGATTTCCATCCTGCTTATGAATGTTCGCTTTACTGGGAACTCCCTCTTAGCCTTCTTCCTTTATTTCCCCTGGACCTTTTTATATGGCGGTCTAGAAGAAGTCGGTTGGCGTTGGTTTTTACAAGAACATCTTTCCTTTAGTAAGCACTTTATATCTAAAATGATGCTTCTTTCCGTTGTCTGGTTCCTCTGGCATATCCCTATTTATCAACTCCCTTGGATTACAGCAGGTTCGTCCAACTATCTCATCTTTTACCTGATGATTTTAGGGAATTCCTTCCTATTTGGAGCGCTCAAGGAGTACTCGAAAGGAGCTATTCCTTGTATCCTCGCTCATATGCTGATTGATAGTCTGGCTGTCCTCATGCTGGTTCAGAGCTCTCTTCCTCAGATTATCCTTCTGGTTAGCTTCGAAATCCTAGTATCCTCTTGGCTAGTGGCTATACGAAAATCATAAAAATAGAGTTGTCCCTCTTTCGGTGGGAGTCTGTCATCTTTAGCCTTTAGGACTTCAATGTAGAGTCCATAAAATGGTATAATCAGTTTAACGAAGAACCTAGAGATAGGATCAAAGTATCAACACAGTGTTATTCTTATCTATAATGAGAGAGGGGGAAAACCATGCAAAAAACTTTTCAGTTGTTGCGAAGAGGAGATCTAGAGGCTATCCGTCAGATATTGGATAAAAAGCCTGAAGAAGTCAATGCTGTTTCGGGTGACAAACCTAAAAGAGATCAAGGCCAATCCCTTCTTCAAGTCGCTATTAAATCGGGACATTTAGATATTGCGGACTTACTCATTGATAGAGGTGCAGATCTTAACTTTATCGAAGAACCGACAGAGCTGAATCCATTTTGTCAACCAGTCATCCAAACAGCCGGTGGAAGAGCTGTATTTGACTGCAGGCGCATGATCAAACGTTGGAATGGTCAATATGAGATGTATTCGTCTAAGGAAAAGGCAGACCAATCCTTCAAGGTTTTTAAAAAAATGTTAGAACTTGGAGCAGATATCTCTCAGAAGGATAGTCATGGGGGAACCTTATTGCAAAATGTTTTAATAGAAACCAAGGAAGTTCTGCCATCTTATTATTGGAAAACAAAAGAAACAAGCGATAATGTCCTCATAACGGATGAATTACGGCACGATTTAAATCGTATTTACGATCTCTTGATTCGTTACGGTGTGACTTCGGACGAAATTTCAGCCTATCATAAGATTCCTCTCAAAGAACTTTACCAGGACAGCCCGACTATGGAATTTTTAAATCGTTTAAAACAGCGCAGATCTTTATAAGCGTATGAAATATGACTTTGAAGAGCCTTAGGGCTCTTTTAACTTTGTCAGATAAAGCTTGGAAGCAGAAGGAAAATTTAGACAGGAATTTATTAAAAAAATGGATACAAATCCTAGATGAAATAGAGTATACTAGTTTATGAAAGAACAAGATTTTTAAGTACCTAATTCAGGAGGGCAGTTTATGTCTCAAGAAACTTTCATCATGGCGATTGACCAGGGAACCACTAGTTCGCGGGCTATCATTTTTAATAAAAAAGGCGAGCAAGTTAGCTCTAGTCAAAAGGAATTCACTCAGATTTTTCCGCAGGCTGGTTGGGTGGAACACAATGCCAATGAAATTTGGAACTCGGTTCAGTCGGTGATCGCTGAGGTCTTTATTGAAAGTGGTATCAAGCCTAATCAAATCGAGGCGATCGGCATTACCAATCAACGGGAAACGACAGTTGTTTGGGATAAGAACACGGGGCTTCCTATTTACAATGCCATTGTCTGGCAATCGCGGCAAACTGCTCCACTGGCTGAAGAACTTAAAAACCAAGGCTATGTAGAAACCTTCCACCAAAAGACAGGTCTAGTCATCGATGCCTACTTTTCAGCAACTAAAGTCCGTTGGATTTTGGACCATGTAGAAGGAGCACAAGAGCGTGCAGAAAAAGGAGAATTGCTCTTTGGGACCATTGATACTTGGCTGGTCTGGAAGCTGACGGATGGAGCTGCCCACGTGACAGACTATTCCAATGCTGCTCGGACCATGCTTTACAATATCAAGGAACTAAAATGGGACGATGAAATCTTAGACATTCTCAACATTCCTAAAGCCATGCTTCCTGAGGTGCGTTCAAACTCTGAAATCTATGGTAAGACAGCTCCCTTCCATTTCTACGGTGGACAAGTGCCGATTGCAGGGATGGCGGGAGATCAGCAGGCTGCTCTCTTTGGTCAATTGGCCTTTGAACCTGGTATGGTCAAAAATACCTATGGAACTGGATCTTTCATCATCATGAATACGGGTGAGGAGATGCAGTTGTCAGAAACAACTTGCTGACGACGATTGGATATGGGATCAATGGCAAGGTCTACTACGCCCTTGAAGGATCTATCTTTATCGCTGGAAGTGCCATTCAATGGCTTCGCGATGGCCTGCGGATGATCGACAGTTCACCTGAATCTGAGGCCTATGCTTTGAAGTCCCAGAACCAGGATGAAATCTATGTGGTCCCTGCCTTTACGGGTCTTGGAGCACCATACTGGAATCAAGAGGCGCGTGGTTCTGTCTTTGGACTTACCCGGGGAACGACCAAGGAAGACTTTATCAAGGCAACCCTTCAATCCATTGCCTATCAAGTACGCGATATTATCGACACCATGCAGGTAGATGCCAAGACTCCTATCCCTGTCCTAAAAGTAGACGGAGGAGCAGCGAAAAATGATTATTTAATGCAGTTTCAGGCAGATATTCTTGGAATTTCGATTGCCCGCGCGAAAAACTTGGAAACAACGGCTTTAGGAGCAGCCTTCCTAGCAGGTCTGACCGTAGGCTATTGGAAGGACTTGGAAGAATTAAAATCTCTTCATGGAGCAGCCCAAATCTTTGAACCCAAGATGAATGAATCTCGAAAGGAAGAGCTGTACAAGGGGTGGAAGAAAGCAGTCAAAGCCACTCAAGTATTTGCAGAGTCTGATGACTAAAGGGATCAATCAAACGAATAGTTTATGAGAGTGGGACAGAAATCGGTAATTCGTTAGAATTCGATTTCGTCGTCCCACCTCCGCACAGTTGAGTAGGGCTGTAAAAGCTGATGAAATCAGCGTAGTAGAGCCCACTCAACCACTGCGTCTTGCTTGACAATCCAAAAAAATAATTGAGAGGCTAGGACTTTTGTCCCAGCCTCATGTAGCTTTTTACAGAATAGAACAGTTATCCGTTTTGGGTAAAAGCCATATTTTATTTCACGCTTTAGTTCATTTATCACTAAATAAAAATATCATATAAATAAACTATTTTTTCAAAAAAACAGGCTAGAGTTTGAAATGTTTTTCACAAAAGAGTATACTGTTAGCATAGTTTTGTCGGAATTTATGATAGACCCCATCAAAACTAGTTGTCAACCCTTGCTGTTCTATATGAACGTTTGCTGGTATCGTTGATACCAAGGAGGAATCATATGTCTAAAGTAGCTATTGTCACAGGTGCTGGTCAAGGAATCGGTTTTGCAATCGCAAAACGTTTGGTGCAAGATGGCTTTAAGGTTGGAGTATTGGACTACAATGCTGAAACAGCTGAAAAAGCAGTTGCTGAGTTGTCCGCAGAAAATGCTTTTGCAGTCGTTGCTGATGTATCCAAACAAGCAGAAGTGGCTGCGGCTTTCCAAAAAGTTGTCGACCATTTTGGAGATTTGAATGTTGTCGTAAACAATGCAGGTGTTGCACCAACTACACCACTTGATACAATTACAGAAGAACAATTTACACGTACATTTGCTATTAACGTTGGTGGTGTGATTTGGGGTGCACAAGCAGCTCAAGCTCAGTTCAAAGCACTCGGTCATGGTGGGAAGATCATCAATGCGACTTCACAAGCAGGGGTTGTCGGAAATCCAAACTTGACCATCTATGGTGGGACCAAGTTTGCTGTTCGTGGGATTACGCAAACCTTGGCGCGTGACTTGGCGGATTCAGGCATTACTGTCAATGCCTATGCACCAGGTATCGTTAAAACTCCAATGATGTATGATATCGCTCATGAAGTTGGTAAGAACGCGGGCAAAGACGACGAATGGGGTATGCAAACATTCGCTAAAGATATCACTTTGAAACGTCTTTCAGAACCAGAAGATGTAGCAGCAGCGGTTAGCTTCCTTGCTGGACCAGATTCAAACTACATTACAGGCCAAACCATTATTGTGGATGGTGGAATGCAGTTCCATTAAGATAAAAAACAGAGGTTGGGATCAACATCCTAACCTCTTATTTTTTATGCTATTTAGTTAATACAATGGTATCAGAAGGATCACGATCGTCATCTTCAATAGTGAGTTGGTTACCTTCTAGTTTATAATATTTGAGATCATCCCCCACAGTGAGAGTATGATTGTCAGCGTGAACGGTTACAGGCTTGCTTTCTTTCTCGCCATCCCTTTCAAGCTCTTCCCATGTGCCCGTCGTACCAGAGAGCGTCAGAGTGATCTGATCAGTTTCATCAGTTCCCTTGTATGTCCCATCTAGATTTCAGCTTGGCTAGACGTTTGAGAATCTTTAGAGCTTGAAGCACTCGAAGAAACCTGTTGTGAACTAGCAGAGCTTGCAGGTGTTTGAGCTGTCTGATTCGAGCAGGATGCTAAAAGACCAAGAACTGCCAGTGAGGCAAGAGAAAGTGTGAATTTATTGGACAATGTCATCGACATATCTCCTTTCTTTGATAATCCAAGTATAACAGAGGATAGAGGAGAAGACAATGAAAACGATTTTTCAGAAAGTGTTCCTTACATGTTCATATTTTTAGATCAAAAAAACCACTCCCAAAAGGGAAGTGGTTCTGTGTTGGTTCTTATTTGAGACCGTATTTTTTGTTGAAACGATCTACACGTCCATCTGCTTGAGTGAACTTTTGACGTCCAGTGTAGAATGGGTGTGAGTCTGATGAAATTTCAACACGGATCAATGGGTAAGTTTCACCTTCGAATTCAACTGTTTCGTTTGAGTACTTAGTTGAACCGCTGAGGAACTTGTAACCAGTAGTAGTGTCCATGAAGACAACAGGGCGATATTCTGGATGGATATCTTTTTTTCATTTTGCAATATTTCCTTTCTGCCATGGTCTCTTTCCGAGCCATAGATTGTTACTTAGCTAGTGTACCAAATTTCAGGATCTTGACAAGTATTTTTCACTAATTTTTATTTAAATTCATGATCAAAAATCACCTTGGCTTAGCCAAGGTGATTCTAATCTTATTATTGTTCAGATTGATTTGGATCTTTTGGTGCTTCCACTGGTTGATCAGCTTTTCCTTCGGTGTGTTCGTGTGATTCTTTTTTGATTTCATCTACAGCAGTTTTAACTGTAGAAGTTGTCACACGTCCAACTGTTTGGGCAAATCCTTTACCAGATTCAGCAAGTTCTTCGAAGGTTCCTTTAGTGATTTTACCACCTGACATCGCCAAGAGACCAGTCACAACAATAGCGATTGATGCGATCAAAGCAAGGATCAACCCAAAGCCGATTGAAACGCCATAGCCATTGAAATTAGCAGTGTACTTGTTCACACCAAATACATCGATCAATGCAACGACAGTTGCGATAGCACCTGAGACGATAACACCAATTGCCAACCCTTTTGGCATTGAAGCTTTCACATCGCTCAAGCAAGCAAGAACAATCGCAACGACTGCCAAGATGAGGATGAACCATCCATCTCCGTTAAGACCATTCACGCTGTATGAACCAAAGGCACCAGCATTCAGGCTTGCCCATGGCAAGAAAGAGCTAAGAATCGCTACTGCAGCAGAGATAATGATAAACAAACGATTTTTTTCCATAATAAGTCTCCTTATAATTTTACTAGCTTTATTTTACCACAAGAAATGACAAATGAAAACCCCAGAAATGGAATAAAAAAGGCTGAGAAACCGTTCTCAGCCTTCGTTCGTACGAGCCACTTCTTGTAGCTCTTTGTAGATTTGGTCGTTTTCTTCAAGGGAATAGGAGTTGGCACCACTAGCAAGTGGATGACCACCGCCGTCATGGCGTTTGCAATTTCATTAATCACTTTTCGTTTACTACGCATCCGGACACGGAAGTGACCGTCGGCTTGCTCGACAAAGATGGCCCAAACAGATACGGTATCGATGCGTCCAGGAGCTCCGACAATTGCAGCAGTCTCTGAATCACGTAGATCGAATTTCTTCAAGAGCTCTTGTGTCAAGGTCACACGCGCAGCGCCATGTTCATCGATCTCGAGATGGTCATAGACATAGCCTTGAAGCTTAGCTGTTTTGAGATTGATCGTATCCATCTGACGAGCAAGTGCTGTAAAATCAAAGGGAATGCTTCGAAGGGTTGCAGCCAGCTCAAAGGTACGAGTCGAAGTAGCAGGATAAAGGAAGCGACCTGTATCGCCGACAATCCCAGCATAGAGAAGACGCGCAGCACTTACAGGAAGTTCGAGATCCAATTCCTTAGCAAAAAGTGCAATTAACTCACTGGTAGAGCTTGAGTCGGTATCGACCCAGAGCAGATCCCCATAAGCATCGTCATTTGGGTGGTGGTCGATCTTGATCAGGAAATCACCCTTCGTATAGCGCTTGTCATCGATGCGGGGAGTATTGGCCGTATCACAGACAATCACCAAAGCTCCATCATAATCCTCATCGCTGACAGTATCCATCTCAGCAAGCCAAGTCAAGGTCGGTTCATCATAGCCAGTTGCCAAGACCCGCTTTTGAGGGAAGTGCGCGCGCAGGAGGTCCCGCAAGCCCACCTGGCTACCAATCGCATCCGGATCCGGATTTTGATGACGATGGATAATAATCGTGTCATAAGCTTGAATTTTTTCAAGAATTTCATTCATTACGTTCATACATTACCTCATTTTCTCTGTCAATTTTAACATAAGAAAGGCCCATCCAGCAAGCATTTATCACTAATTAGGAGCTATGGAAGCGGTTTTACAGAAGATCAATATTTTGGTAGAATGGATGAATAGATTTAGTATGGGAGGGACTAGGATGATTGAAATTAAAAGTAATGCTGAGACGGCACAAGAGTTAGCGGCTTCTTTAAAAAGTAGTGGAGATGCACTTTCGGGAGTTGCCTCGGCTTCAAAAGATGAACAAACCAAACTATCTGGTAATGATGCGGCCCATCAAGCCATTGATACTGCTAAAACCAAAGCAGAAGAAATTGCAGCGGCGATTGAATCAATCGGGACCAATCTTCAAACTGTTGCAAATGGATTTACAGCGGTAGATGAAGCGACTGCTGCGAGCATGCAATAGCTTGAGAGAGTAGGAAGATGAATCACGATCAACAACTATCGGAATTAAGAAGACAAGAAGACCAACTTTTCCAAAAAGAAAGAGAAATTGTAAGAGAAAAAAGAAATCTGGAAGATGAGTTGAACCGCTTTGAGGGCTATAGCTCTGATGCGCACCGTTATTTATGGGATGCATTTGAATCCTATCCTTCCTCTAGAAATTTTTTTGACCAACTTCAAGAGGAATTTCTTCATGAATCGCGAAAAATTTCAAATAGTTATTTAGAAGAGCTGGATGAATTAGCTATTCAAAAAAGAAAAGTCGAAGATGATTTAAATGATATCTATCATGAACGGAAAAAATTAATGATTGAAAAGGAGTGTGACGATGGGAATCGAAGTTTATCGAGGTAGTTTGGATAGCCAAGCTAGTAGCACAGGTACGATGATTGAGCAACAATTGAAAGCCTATGAATCACTAGAAACATCATTAACTCAAATAGAAAATTCTGCCTCGCGCTTGTCTGGCCAAGCTTACGACTCTTTTAGAAGCTTTGTGACAAGTGTTGTCCAGCCATTGAAGGAGGCCGGTGTAGCTTTAGTAGAAGCTACACAAGAAAGTGTGAAGAAGCTTCCAGCATCCTATCGTTCGGAGGTGGCTGACGAGGACTTACAGGAAGAAAAGTTGGTTTCTGATATTGAACAGTGTGATCGGATGATTGCTATCTTTCATGCAGAGATCAATGAAATTGCTGCTAGTAAATCGACTAGTGCTGGAGATTTTCAACGGTTGCAGAGATTACAAAGGATTCAAGGATTAAACGTATTAGAAAGTATTTTTAAAGCTACTAAAAATAAACTACAAGAAAAATTAAATAAACTCAGAGCGTTTAATGCATCATCGCCAAGTATCTTCTGGGAAATTGATGTCTTAGCCCAAGCTATTCAAATAGCTGTCAATCAAATTAACGTAGCGTGGAATCCAAATACTGGAATGTATTCTATTCCAAAGGATTTATCCTGGTCAGATCTCGTAAATGAAACGATTAAGAATAAAGAGTTTGAAAATGAATATTTGCCAAAGAAACCAAAGGATGTAACAGCGTTCGAATATAACAAATTTCTTACGGGATTACGTGAACAATCTGTGAACCTTAAAGAAAAAGATGGCTGGGATAAGGATGCTATCAAAGCCTATGTTAAAGTGTTTCAAAAAGAACTACTGATGTCAAGACAGCCAGTGAGTTAAATGCAAGGAGAGATGCTTTGTATGCAGAAACCAAGGAGATTGGATCAGATATTTATACAGAGATGTATGCTGCTAGTAAACTTGATTCAAAAGCGAAAATAGAACTTGTTCTTAAGCAATTAGGTGCAGAAACGGATGGTAATCAGTTTATGCATTTGACAAGCAAAACGCATAAGATTTCAGAGAACCTAGCACCACACGGTGATTTCAACATGTATTTCAGACGTGATGTTGTAAAAGCATTTGGTGATAAATATCTTAATTACAAAAAAGATTTACTTAGGCAGCAAGTTCATTTCTTCCGCTACTATTTGGATCGCCAAGCAATTTACTATATTCGCAATCACTACGAAGGCGCAACTGATTACGAAAAGCTATTAGCATATGGTAAAGAAAATAATATTGAATTTGATTACACAACCGGCTCTAACTACCATAATCGCTTTAATCCAAAAGATGGCTTCAAACGTCCCTATAATATGAAGGTTCAAGTCCCTCAGGGCAATTCAGCTAAAGGAAAAGATTTGAACAATGCACGGATGGTGGAATTTATTGTGAATATAGACACCGGCGAGTTTGATAGCCAATGGGATGCCTATGATAAACATAAACTAGCAGATGGTAGCTATAACTCAGATCTAAGCGCATATTCTGATGATGAATTTAGGGAAATTGCCAATACGGAATCCTTCAACTATGGTCCTTCAAAAGGTCAAAATTCAGATGTTACTAAGTTTTACAAAGGTAAACATGGAATGCTTGATGTGGATGGTACTCCTGAGCCAGCCACTCGATCTGAAGCAAAAAAACAATTTCATTCAGAATCTGATCTGGGTGACGTGGATAAAGATACAGGACATGTAGGTCAATTTGCGGATATTGTAAGAAAAGGAGGACATGAAGATTATGAAGCATGGCAACGAAAAAAACAAAAAGGAATGTCAGAAAAAGAAAAAAAGAGGAAGAGTATAATAAATTTAAAGCCTCTCTTAATGGCGATGCTAGTAATAACAATGGTTACAGTTATTATATTTATGGTAATGAGAAATAGGAATAACTTTGAAGATTCAAAATCCATATTAGAACAACAGCGGTTTATTGTTGTGGATGATTCGGGCGATGAAAATTTATATCGATCTTATTTTGAGAATGGCTATGACTTGAGGAGCAATAATTCTTATAGTAAAACTCAAGTAGTAGTAAAAAATGGGGAAAAATATGGCAGTTATTCGGACGAAAAACCATCCGATAGGTATCATAGAGACTTATACCGAAATATTACTTCCGCAATTTTGAACTTAAAAGTTTCAAAAGAAGAGATCGAAAAATCAAACTTTGTTATTGAGCGAGATCCGAAATCGTTGATTACTAAATCTCTAGTGAAGGAAGGGAAGACACCTGATTTTGAAGCCAAAGTTTTAAATGAAAAGAATCAATTTTCCAAAGTTCGGATCACCTATAATCAAGATTATTTACCGATCAAACTTGAATGGTATTTTAAAGGGAAAGATGGGTTGAAGTGGTACACCTGGAGCCGTTTTTCATATCCATATAAGACTGAATCTGAATTTAATAAAAAACTAGATGAAGAAATCCAGCGTATTAAAGATATTGAAGAGGAGTACGAGTTGGAGAAGAAAAACGGATAATAATTGAACGATTAAAGCAATTCAAGAGGAAAACGAGGGTGATTAGGTTGAATCGGTCCAAATTCTTGAAATGTGTCCCTTCTTTCACCTTATCGGGAAAGGTTTCGTGCAAAATGCTTGAAAAAGTGGTATAATACGGGAAATAGCTTTTGGGAGGAAATTATGACTGTAGCGAAGATTGTTTTTGCTAGTATGACTGGAAATACTGAAGAAATTGCGGATATCGTAGCGGACAAATTCCGTGATCTTGGTGTCGAAGTAGATGTGGATGAGTGTACAACTGTGGATGCGGAGGACTTCCTTGATGCGGATATCGCAGTGGTAGCGACCTATACATACGGTGATGGAGAGCTTCCAGATGAGATCCAAGATTTCTACGAAGATTTGGCTGGCCTTGATCTCAAAGGCAAACTTTTACGGTGTGGTAGGATCAGGTGATACCTTCTACGATGAATTCTGTAAAGCAGTTGATGATTTCGACCGTTGCTTCGCTGCGACTGGTGCTGAAAAAGGTTCTGAGTGTGTCAAAGTTGATTTGTCTGCAGAAGACGAAGACATTGAAAAATTAGAAGCCTTTGCAGAAGAACTTGTAGCAAAAGCAAATTAATGACAAAGAGGCTGGATCGATGGATTACAGCCTCGATTTATATCCAAAATAAAGAGGAGACACATGGATTTAGATCAGATTCGTAAGGACATTGACCAGATCGATCAAGAGCTTGTAGCCTTGCTGGAAAGACGGATGGTCTGTGTCGGTCAGATTGTAGAATATAAGGAGCAACAGGGCTTACCTGTGCTCGATCAAGGCAGGGAAAGAGAGGTGCTTGAGAAAGTCGGCTCTCTCGTGACGGATGAGCAGTATCGTGCGACTATTCAAGCCCAGTTTCAAGATATGATGAAGCGCTCGAGAGACTTCCAAGAGGAGGTGAGGGCGCGTGACTAGTCTATCGATCAAGCAAAAAGCACAACAGTATGTGGTCCTAACAGGGATGGCGCTTTTCATTGGACTCTTGGTCGGTGCCATTGACATGATTTTTGGTCAAGGTCTTCTCCTGATTGGCGATTTCCGAAGCCAGCATTGGCCTTTGATTCTTTTTCTGGCCTTAGCAGGGCTTGTCATCGTTTATCTCTATAAACGTTTTGGTGGCAAGGCTTCAAAAGGGATGGGCCTCATCTTTGATGTCGGACACGCGCGTGAGGAGAAAATCCCCTTGGTCTTGGTGCCTTTGATTATGCTGACGACCTGGATGAGCCATCTCTTTGGCGGTTCGGTTGGTCGGGAAGGTGTAGCAGTCCAAATCGGAGCGACCCTTTCGCATCGTTTTGCGCGTTACATCAAGATTCCGGATGCTTCGCGTATTTTTCTCATGACTGGGATGGCAGCCGGTTTTGCGGGGCTCTTTCAGACGCCACTGGCAGCAACCTTCTTTGCCCTTGAAGTCCTGACAGTTGGGGAGTTGCAGTTGATGGCTCTCTATCCTGCGCTCATCGCTTCGATTTTGGCTAGCTTTACCTCTCATGCCCTTGGTTTAGAGAAATTTGCAGTGCCACTAAGAGAAACGCTGAGCTGGACACCAGAGACCTTGATCAAAGTTGCCCTTCTTGGCCTAGCTTTTGGCCTCGCAGGGAAACTCTTTGCAGTTAGCCTTTCCTGGTTGAAGAAAACGGTCGCTCAAGTCTTGCCCAATCCTTATATCCGGATTGCCCTTATAGGTGCTGGACTTAGCTTGGTCCTCTTGACCATCCAGCTGACCAAGGTCGGAACATACAGTGGACTTGGAACCAATCTGATTGATGTGGCTTTTCATCAGGGCAGTGCGCAGAGTTATGACTGGATCTTGAAGCTCCTCTTTACCGTGGTGACGATTTCAGCTGGATACCAAGGAGGAGAAGTGACCCCGCTCTTTGCGATCGGAGCTACACTTGGAGTCTTTCTTGCTCCGATGTTAGGTCTACCAGTCTTAGTCGTGGCCGCTATCGGTTATGCCAGTGTCTTTGGCAGTGCGACGACAACCTTGCTCGCACCGATCTTGATTGGAGGAGAAGTTTTTGGCTATGCCAATCTTCCTTTCTTTGTCATCGCTTGTGCCATCGCCTATTGCCTACCAAAAGAGTGGAGCATTTATTCCGGACAAAAAGTTGCGAAAAAGTAGAGAAAAGAGCTTTACAAACCTGAAATTATCTGATATGATAGTTTCTGTGCGTAATGGAAGCACAAAAATACAGTTTATCCGCTGAGGGAGGTCCCTCAAGATTGACGAAGATAGGAGAATAAAATGAATCCATTAATCCAAAGCTTGACTGAAGGTCAACTTCGTACTGATATCCCTGCATTCCGTCCTGGTGACACTGTTCGTGTACACGCGAAAGTTGTCGAAGGAACTCGTGAACGTATCCAGATCTTTGAAGGCGTTGTTATCGCTCGTAAAGGTCAAGGACACACTGAAATGTACACTGTTCGTAAAATCTCTAACGGTGTCGGTGTTGAACGTACATTCCCAGTACACACTCCACGTGTAGAAAAGATTGAAGTTGTACGTTACGGTAAAGTACGTCGTGCGAAATTGTACTACCTTCGTGCATTGCAAGGTAAAGCAGCTCGTATTAAAGAAATCCGTCGTTAAGACGAACAAGGAGGCGGGAGTGATCTCGCTTCTTTTTTATCGGTCCCCTTAGTTCAATGGATATAACAACTCCCTCCTAAGGAGTAGTTGCTGGTTCGATTCCGGCAGGGGACATAAATAAAAAGGGAACTCGTGCATGCGAGTTCCTTTTTGTGTGTAAGAAAGAAGTTAAAGATAGATGGAATATCTCCACATAATGAATTGATTTTTGAGGAGGGAAGGAGTAAAATGTAGTTAATATAATGACTAGTTAGGGATAGATAAAACAAGGCACAAAAAAAGCACCGAATTAGTGGTGCGCATTACTGATTATGGATAACCATATTTTTAACTCAAAAGAATAATCTTTTGGCTGTGTTGTTTTCGAATAGTTCCAACACGTTTATTATATAAAAAAATAGAATTGAAAAATCAAGTAAGGAGCGGAATTTATGGCAAAATTTAATAAGAATTATTCAATTGGATTGGATATAGGTGTTTCTTCGGTTGGATATGCTGTTGTAACAGAGGATCATCGTGTACCCGAGTTGAAATTTAAAGTTTTAGGTAATACAGAAAAGAGAAAAAAATAAAAAAAGAATTTGATTGGATCTACAACTTTTGTACCTGCACAACGAGCTCAAGAAACTAGAATTTTTCGCATAAATCGCCGTAGAATTGATAGAAGAAATCATAGAATTGCGTATTTGAGAGATATTTTTTTCAAAAAGAGATTGAAAAAAATAGATAAAAAAATTTTTTTATCGTAGATTAGACGAAAGTTTTAGAGTGCTTGGTGATAAGAGTGAGGACATACAGATAAAACAGCCATTTTTTGGTAATAAAGAATTAGAAACAGCCTATCACAAGAAGTATCCTACAATTTACCACTTACGAAAACACTTAGCAGATGCAGAAGTAAATTCGGATGTAGCTGATATCCGCGAAATTTATATGGCTTTATCGCACATTTTGAAGTATAGGGGGCACTTTTTAACGTTAGGTGACATTGACCCTGACAATATCAATATGCAAAACTCTTGGATTGACTTCATTGAATCATGTCAAGAAGTTTTTGATTTGGAAGTCTCTGATGAATCTAAAACTATAGCAGATACCTTTAAGTCAAGTGATAACAGACAAGAAAAAAATAAAAAAATACTTTTACTATTTTCCAAAAGAGTTTGAAAAAAAGGATAAGAGTGTTTTTAAACAATTGTTACAGTTACTATTTGGTTTAAAAAAACGAAATTTAAAGATTGTTTTGAATTAGAAGAAGAACCTGATCTTAATTTCTCCAAAGAAAACTATGATGATAATCTAGAAAAAAACTTCTTGGGGAATTAGGAGAAGACTTTTTCCGACGTATTTGATAAACTAAAAAAATTTTTACGTGATACTATCCTTTTTATCTGGAATGCTAACATACACTGGAGCAACTAAGGCTCGCTTTTTCTGCTACTATGGTCGAGCGATACGAGGAACATCGCAAAGATTTGCAACGCTTCAAATCTTTTATTAAACAAAAATTTATCTGAGCAAGATTATTTAGATATTTTTTTGGTAGAAAAAAACACAAAATGGTTTTGATGTAGATAAGGAAACAAAGGGATATGTTGGATATATAACCAACAAGATGGTATTAACTAATCCACAGAAACAAAAAGACAATACAACAAAAATTTTTTTATGATTATATTAGTGGAAAAAAATAACAGGTATCGAAGGAGCAGAATATTTTCTTAATAAAAATATCAGATGGAACATTTTTTTAAGAAAAACTTCGTACATCTGACAATGGAGCTATTCCTAATCAAATTCATGCTTATGAACTAGAAAAAGATTATCGAAAGACAAGGGAAAGATTATCCTTTCCTACTAGAAAACAAAGATAAATTACTATCCATCTTGACATTTAAAAATTCCTTATTATGTTGGTCCGTTAGCAAAAAGGAAACAATAGTAGATTCGCTTGGATTAAACGAGCGACTAGCTCAGATATTTTTAGATGATCATGATGAAGATACTAGAAATGGCAAAAATACGTCCGTGGAACTATCAAAAAAACTGATAAATATGGATGAAACTAGAGATGCCTTCATAACCAATTTAATAGGAAATGATATTATTCTTTTTAAATGAAAAAGTTTTTACCAAAAACGTAGTTTGATTTATGAAGAAGTCATGCTGCAAAAATGAATTAACTAGGGTCAAGTATAAAGATAAATATGGAAAAAGCTCACTTTTTTTCGATTCAGAACACCGACAAAAATATAATTAATAACTTATTTAAAAACTAATAGTAAGCGTGTCAGTTCTGACAAACTCCTTGAACACTTAAAAAAATGCACAGATTTACAAGCAGTTGAAATTGTTTCGGGGAATTGAAAAAAAGGTAAAACCCTTAATTCTACTTTAAAAAACATATAACGACCTTAAAAACTATTTTTTTTCAGAAGAATTACTAGATTCTGAAATCTATCAAAAAGAGTTAGAAGAGATTGTCAAAGTTATAACCGTTTTTGATGATAAAAAAATCTATTAAAAAAACTACCTTACAAAAATATTTTTGGACATCTTGAATTTTTTTAGATGAAGAGAAAAATTAATCAACTCTCAAAAATTGCGCTATACAGGCTGGGGACGTTATTCTGCTAAGTTATTATTAGGTATTCGCGACGAGGATACAGGTTTTAATTTATTGCAGTTCCTTCGAAATGATGATGAAAATCGTAATTTAGTTCAACTTATGTCTGATAGCACCTTATCCTTTGATTCTGCTATCAAAGCCATTCAATCTAAATCAACTGTTGAAGATGATGTATTTGACGAAATTCAAAAATTGGCCGGTAGTCCAGCTATTAAAAGAGGAATTTTTAAATAGTATTAAAATTATTGATGAGCTGGTTCAGATTATAGGATATCCACCCCAAAAATATCGTCATCGAAATGGCTCGAGAAAATATGACTACCGAAGAGGGACAAAAAAAGGCAAAAACTCGTAAAACTAAATTAGAATCTGCACTAAAAAATATTGAAAATAGTGTATTAGAAAATGGGAAAGTTCATCATTCAGACGAACAGCTTCAATCTGAGAAATTATATTTATACTATCTTCAAAAATGGGAAGGATATGTACTCCGTAGATAAAACAGGAAGCCCTGTCCCTTTATACCTAGACCAGCTAGATCAATACGAAGTAGATCATATTATCCCTTATAGTTTTTTGCCAATCGATTCAATTGATAATAAAGTATTAACGCATAGGAAAAATAATCAAAGAAAGTTGGATAATATACCGGACAAAGAGACAGTTGCTAATATGAAGCCATTCTGGGAGAAATTATATAATGCCAAGCTAATTTCTCAAACGAAATATCAAAGATTAACTACTAGCGAACGAACTCCTGATGGTGTTCTGACCGAGAGCATGAAAGCTGGCTTTATTGAACGTCAATTAGTCGAGACACGACAAATTATAAAACACGTTGCTCGCATACTAGATAATCGTTTTTCAGACACCAAAATCATTACTTTAAAATCTCAACTAATTACCAATTTTAGAAATACCTTTCATATCGCCAAAATACGTGAACTAAATGATTATCACCATGCTCATGATGCTTATCTTGCTGTTGTTGTAGGACAAACTCTTCTTAAAGCCTATCCCAAATTAGCTCCTGAATTGATATACGGCCATCATGCTCACTTTAATCGGCACGAGGAAAACAAAGCAACGATAAGAAAACATCTCTATTCTAACATCATGAGATTCTTTAATAATCCAGATTCCAAAGTTAGTAAAGACATTTGGGATTGTAGTAGGGATTTGCCCGTTATAAAAGATGTCATCTACAACTCTCAAATCAACTTTGTCAAACGAACAATGATTAAAAAAGGAGCCTTTTATAATCAAAATCCTGTTGGAAAATTTAATAAACAAATTGCTCCTAATAATCGCTATCCACTAAAAACAAAAGCTACATCATTAGACACCTCTATATATGGAGGTTATGGACCAATGAACTCTGCCTTGTCTATTATCATAAATGGAGAACGATTTAATGAAAAAGAAAGGTAAAAATAGAAACTGTAAAAAGAATTCCATGATATTTTTTTATAATTGATTATGAAAAAAATTTAACAATAATCCATTTCAATTCTTAAATGATGTTTCGGAAGATGGTTTTCTTAAGAAGAATGATCTAAATCGTGTTCTATCCTTCTATAGAATTCCAAAAATATTCACTAATGCAGAAAATAGATGGGACAAGGATGCTTTTTGAAAGCAAGTCAAATCTTCATAAAGCTACTCAATTTAAATTAACAAAAAAACTCAAAATGAATTGTTTTTTTCCATATGAAACGACTCCTTACAAAAATCGAATTTGATGGATTTGAAATCTGAAAGTGCAATAAAGGAAAGCCTGAATTTCATACTTAATCACAAGGAAGAATTTGATAATATTTCGAACCAGCTATCGGATTACTCACAAAAAAATGTTGGGTGACACTACTTCGTTAAAAAAATCTTATAAAAAGGATATAATGAGAGAAAGATTAGAGAAATTGATAACGATGAGGAAACCATCAAATATTTTTTTATGATAATTTCATAAAAAAATGTTTAGCTTTGTCAAAAGCGGAGCCCCCAAAAAGACATCAATGATTTCTTTGATAATAAGTACACAGTTGCAAGAATGCGTCTTAGACCAGATAAGAAATTACTCAGTGCCACCCTCATCCATCAATCCGTCACTGGTCTCTACGAGACTCGGATTGATTTGGGAAAACTAGGAGAAGAATAATGGGATGGAGAACCGTTGTTGTCAACACGCACTCTAAACTCTCATACAAGAACAACCACTTGATTTTTAAAGATGCCTATCGGACAGAGTTGATTCACTTGTCTGAGGTGGACATACTGCTTTTAGAGACGACGGATATCGTTCTCTCCACCATGCTTATTAAACGTTTGGTTGATGAAAATATTTTGGTCATTTTTTGTGATGATAAACGTTTGCCAACGGCATACTTAATGTCTTACTACGGTCGACACGATTCCAGTCTGCAACTCTCTCGGCAAATTACTTGGAGTGATGATGTAAAGGCGGAAATATGGACAACCATTATTGCGCAAAAGATTGTAAATCAAGCACTTTATCTGGGGAGTTGTGGTTTTCTGGAAAAGAGCCAGTCTATCATCAATCTCTATCACGGCTTAGATTTATTTGATCCGAGCAATCGTGAGGGACACGCGGCTCGGATTTATTTCAACACCTTATTTGGAAATGAATTTAGCCGTGAGCAAGATAATGATATCAATGCTGCATTGGACTACGGCTACACCTTGATTTTGAGTATGTTTGCGCGTGAGATTGTCTTGTCTGGCTGTATGACTCAGTTTGGTTTAAAACATGCCAATCAGTTTAATCAATTTAACCTAGCTAGCGATATTATGGAGCCTTTTCGTCCGATTATTGACAGAATCGTCTATGAAAATCGAAGAAGTTCTTTTATCAAAATCAAGCGAGAACTTTTTACTATTTTTTCAGACACCTTTCACTACAATGGTAAGGATATGTATCTGTCCAATATCGTAAGTGACTATACTAAGAAAGTCATTCAAGCTCTCAATCAACCAGAGAAAGGAGTTCCTGAGTTTAGGATATGAGTTACCGATATATGCGAATGATTTTAATGTTTGATATGCCAGTTGATACAGCAGAGGAACGCAAGACCTACCGAAAATTCCGAAATTTTCTCATAAATGAAGGATTTATTATGCATCAGTTTTCTATATATAGCAAACTCTTGCTAAATAACACAGCAAATAATGCTATGATTGAACGTTTAAAGGCAAATAATCCTAAAAAAGGAAACATCACACTTTTAACGGTTACAGAAAAACAATTTTCTAGGATGGTTTACTTGAACGGGAATTGTAATACTAGCGTCGCAAATACCGACTCCCGTATTGTTTTTCTAGGAGAGGAACCTTGATATGAAGATTAATTTTTCTTTACTTGATGAACCATTGGATGTTCAGAATGCAACATTTTTAATCCTAGAAGATCAGTTGGTCTTTTCGAATATTGTTAAACAGTTCTACCAATACACTGCTGAAAGTGAGTTAAGACTATTTGATTCACAGTTAAAAGCTCTAAAAGATTCAGAATTACTGGTGATAACGGATGTCTGGGGTTATAATCTCAATTCACCTGCCATGCTCAAGCTGATACATGCAGACCTTGAAAATCAACTCAATGATAAGCCAGAAGTGAAGTCCATGATTGAAAAACTAATTGTTTCTATTACAGAAATATTGTCTTTTGAATGCCTGGAACACGAATTAGACTTAGAGTATGATGAAATCACTATTCAAGAGTTGATCGATGCGCTAGGAGTTAAATTTGAAACTATGAGTGATACACATTCTGAAAAGATGCTGGAGATTGTCCAGATTTTTTTAAATATCTTTCCAAAAAGAAACTCCTTGTTTTCATCAATGTGAGCGCCTATATATCAAAAAGATGAGTTAGAAAATCTGATAGAGTATATCAAGCTTAATCAACTAAGTGTTTTATTTGTCGAACCTCGAAAAGTCTATGATTTTCCGCAGTATGTGCTGGATCAGGACTATTTCTTGAATTATGAAAATATGGTATAATTAGGCTAACAATTGGAACCTGACGAGCTGAAGTCTGGCTGGGACGAATGGCGTGATTACGAAATTTCGTGAGAAAAAAATTTTTTTCTACGAGGTTTTTAGAGCTGTGTTGTTTTCGAATGGTTCCAAAACTGGACGCAAGTCTATAAGCTATGATTTTAAGTTTTAGAGCTGTGTTGTTTTCGAATGGTTCCAAAAACAGGGTGAGAAAGCATTGGATTAAGCGTATGGTTTTTAGAGCTGTGTTGTTTCGAATGGTTCCAAAACAATCAGAATATCAAAGTCTTCAAATCGCATGTTTTAGAGCTGTGTTGTTTCGAATGGTTCCAAAAACTATTTTATTGAGGAACACAAGCGATATCAAGTTTTAGAGCTGTGTTGTTTCGAATGGTTCCAAAACACGGTCTATTTGTCCTGCTTTTATAGGATTTGTTTTAGAGCTGTGTTGTTTCGAATGGTTCCAAAACTCCAGAATTCCCCTTCACAGTGTAGATTTTGTTTTAGAGCTGTGTTGTTTCGAATGGTTCCAAAACCAGAAATATAAAAAAATACGATTGTGAAAAATGTTTTAGAGCTGTGTTGTTTCGAATGGTTCCAAAACGTAACTCTTATGTAGTTGGTGGACAAGATGGGTTTT